>Ga0208014_1000025_pt1 | contig 122603 bp, 110 predicted proteins | sample 25_taG_FD_184099 | JGI IMG/M metagenome (GOLD analysis project Ga0208014, IMG submission 184099) | Marine viral communities from Cariaco Basin, Caribbean Sea - 25_WHOI_OMZ (SPAdes) (version 2) | ecosystem: Environmental > Aquatic > Marine > Oceanic | place: Caribbean Sea: Cariaco Basin...
AGACACTATCCCGTTAAGTGTGTAAGTTTAAAATAACAGGGGTTAGACTTTTTTAAAGTCTGACCCTTTTTTCATAGATCGTTAGGAACTGATTTAGGATAATGCCCCAGTTCCTCACGGGCATTGTCCATTTCTTGGTTGCTTCGCGTACTGCCAAATATACGGATTTCATCACGGCATCGTCTGTTGGGAAGGAAAGTTTGTTCTTGGTGTACTTTCTTATCTTTCCGTTGAGGTTCTCTATCAGGTTTGTGGTATATATGATCTTGCGGATCTCCAAGGGGAACTCATAGAACACTGTGAGCTCTTCCCAATTGTCGCGCCAACTCTTGATGGCATAGGAATATTTGTCGTTCCATTTTTGGGCAAAATCCTCTAGGGCCATCCTGGCGGCCTCTTGGTTCGGGGCGTTATAGATATGCTTCATATCGGCGGTAAAAGCTTTTTTATCCTTCCATACGACATATCTGCAGGCATTGCGTATCTGGTGGACCACGCATATCTGGGTCTTGGACTCGGGGAATACGTTCTTGATCGTATCGGTAAAACCATTGAGGTTGTCAGTGGCCGTGATCAGGATATCCTCTGTGCCGCGCGCCCTTATATCGGTCAGTACACTCATCCAGAAGGCCGCCGATTCGTTCTTTCCGAGCCATAGGCCCAAGACCTCCTTTCTACCGTCCCGGCGCAGGCCGACGGCTATATAGATGGTCTTGTTAATGACCTTGGAGTTCTCGCGTACCTTGAATACGATGCCGTCCATCCAGACAATCAGGTAGACGGGTTCCAGGGGGCGGTTCTGCCAGGCCACTATATCGCCCGATATCTTTTCCGTGATCCTTGAGATGGTCGAGGTGGAAACGTCAAAACCATAGGCCTCCCGGATCTGCTCCTCGATATCGCTGTTGGTCATTCCCTTGGCGTAGAGCGATACGATCACGTTTTCGATGCCATCGACCATATTGCCCCGTTTGGGGACGATCATTGGATTGAAAGATGCCTCCCTGTCCCTGGGGACCGAGATCTCGGATTCACCAAAGGAAGATCTTATTTTCTTCTTGGAGTGTCCGTTGCGGACATTGTTGCCGGTGGACCTTTGGTGTTTGCCATGATCCAGATGGCCATCGAGCTCGCCTTCGAGCATCTTTTCGATACCACGCTTCTGGATCTGCTTTAAAAATCCCGTGAGCTCTTCGTGGGTCTTGAACTGCTTCAGAAAATCATCTGAAATTAAATCATCTTTCTTCATAATGTGTAAAAATTTAAAAGTTAAACAAAAAATAGCGGGGGCCGGCCCCCGCTATTTTTTTAACTTACACACTTTATGAGATAGTCCCCTTTTCCAAATGGTGAGCTAACTTTGTAATTTCAAAAAGTAGCGTCTTTATACCCTGTTTTATATAATTATTTTTAAACTTGTGCCCTCAAATTATACAATGCGAAGTTTTTTCCGAATCAATGAATATGCTGTGCTCCTCTATAGACTTGGACTGGCTTATATATTTTATTTTATAGCAAGGCTGCTTTTTTTCTTGTACAACAAAAGCATCCTGAACGTTGACAGTGTTGGCGACTTTTTAGCTTTGGCATATCATGGATTGATTTTCGATACGGCCGCTATTCTCTATTTGAACCTATTATTTATTCTTTTTTCAATCCTTCCTCTTTTCATAAACACCACTCGTGGATATCAAAAGTTTCTATTTTATCTGTATTTCATCTTTAATTTAATAGGGTACGCGCTTAATTTCGTGGACTTTATCTATTACAAATACACATTTTCAAGAACTACCGTTGTGGTATGGGATCTTCTAAAACATGAATCCAATGGGTTTAATATGTTTTTTAGGTTTCTTGTGAGCTATTGGCATGTGTATCTTTTGTTTTTCATAATGTGCTTTTTATGGATTTATTTTTATAAAAAGGTCAGGGTGAAAAATGTAAGCAGTCCTCCTGAAAAATGGAAATATCTACTTTCCTCCTTACTTGGTTTTGCGGTTATCGGAACTTTGATAGTAGGAGGTATTCGGGGTGGGGATTTCAAGAAAAGTACTAGGCCAATAAATATGCTGGATGCCAGTAGATATGTGAAAAAGATAGAACATTCCGACATTGTGCTTAATACTCCTTTCGCTTTTATACGAACTTTTAATGCCAATACTTTTAAGAAGGTTTCCTATGATATTCCTGAAAATGTAGTAAACAAACTGGTACAGCCCATAAAGCAATATTCCAATAATGCTAAATCCACTCCTAATATCGTTTTGTTTATCACCGAAAGTTATGGCCGTGAATATTGGGGAGCCTTTAATAAACATACCAATATCCCGAACTATGAAAGTTTTACGCCCTTCCTGGATTCCCTAGCGAATGAAAGTTTGATTTTTTCCAATGCTTTTGCAAATGGAAGTAAATCCATTCACGGAATGTCCTCTATATTGGCAGGCATTCCGTCATTTAAGAATGCTTTTACTTCTTCCGCATATTCCAAACAGGATATTCACTCCCTAGTCTCAGCCTTAAATGATCTGGGATACGACACTTCTTTTTTTCATGGAGCACCTAATGGTTCCATGGGCTTTTTGGGATTCGGGAATATATTGGGTTTTGACCATTATTATGGTAAGACCGAATATAATAAAGACGAGGATTTTGATGGTTCCTGGGGAATTTGGGATGAACCTTTTTTCCAATACATGAAATCCACTTTGGATACAAAGTCACAACCTTTTTTCAGCACCATATTTACTGTTTCATCCCATGAGCCATATGTTATTCCGGAAAAATATAATGGGAAATTCCCTCTTGGATATATTCCTATGCACAAGGCGGTAGGTTATACGGACTATGCCTTCAAAAAGTTCTTTGAAGCTGCAAAAAAAGAGCCGTGGTTTGAGAATACTATTTTTGTTATCACAGCTGATCATCCCAATCAAATTCACTTTAATGACTTTTATGGAAAGGTAATTAATAGAAATGCCGTTCCTATTCTTTTCTATAAAGCAGACGGAAGTTTTTCTGGCGATAACCGGGAATTGGCGCAACAGATAGATATCTATCCTACTTTATTGGATATTGTAGGCTATGAGCGTCCTTTTAGAAGTTGGGGAAGGAGTTTACTGGGAGATAAAAATGAAGCTCCCTTTGTAATTAATGGGACCGATTATTATCAACTGCAAAGGGGAAATTATATTTGTATCTTTGACGGTGAAAAGGCGATAGGTTTTTATGACATTGACGACAAAGGCCTTGCCCAAAATTTGATAGGCAACCGAAATGCGGAAATGGACGAGTTGGAATTATTTTGCAAAGCTTTTCTTCAGGACTATTTTGAACGCATAATCGATAAAAAATTATAATAAAGCATATTTAGGAAATGATAAAAAAAATTGCATTGGTTTTTTTGGGTTTAGTTCTAATTGTTGTTGGGAAGTATGTCTATGACACCAACATCCGACATAATTTTAAACCTGTAACGGAAGGGAAAGTATATAAATCCGGTGCCATTCCGGTTGATGAATTGCCGGATTATATTGCAAAATATAATATTAAAAGTGTAATTGACCTGAGGTTTCCCGGAACAGGAGATTTGGTGAATAATCCTGAAATTCCCCAGGAATTGTTAAATGAAAAAAATGCAATTGCTCAAATACCCGGCATCAATTATTACAATATTGGTTCCGAACAAATTCCAGAAGACGAAACTGTTGATAGATTTTTGGAGGTAATGGACGACAGTCTTAATTATCCAGTGCTCATTCACTGTCATCATGGTGAAGGGCGTGCGGTATTGTTTTCATCCATCTATAGAATGGAATATGAAAACATGCCCAATGAAGAGGCCAGGAAAAAGAGTCGGGTTATTGTAAAATTTGGCAATTTCGACAATGGCACTGCAAAAGGGGAATATGTAAAGAACTACAAGCGCCGACGTGGAAATACTGGAAGCGTGGTTCCTGTTTCGGATACGATGGAATAAGATCTGGTGTGATACCATTTTATTGTTAACCCCATTGGGGAAAAGGTAGAAACAAACTTTCCCAACAGCTGCTTGATACTTATTTTCCGAAAGCTGCGTATAATATTACCGTAAAAAAGACTGAATTTGCGCTTTACGCCACTGCGCTTACCCAAGCCTCCGTGGAAGAAGGACCTCAAATAATTGCGGCCTGTGGGGGCGATGGAACTATCAATGAAGTGGCATCTTGTTTAATAAATACAGTGGTGATTTTGGGAATTATCCCTATGGGATCTGGAAATGGATTGGCACCAAAATATGTCCTTAAAAATCCAGAAGAATTGAGAGGCTTATTTTACGGACGAAAAGGCTGTAAATATAGCGATTTATCCTAAGGCTTTAATGATCTGTGCACCGAGTGTTTAAAAAATCCGTGGGCAATCTATTGGCGCGGGATTTTTAAACTTAACTACTTTAATTCTTTAATTTCAATAATTTCTCGGCCGCCTCAAATGGAGTAGTTTTATTGGATTCCAAAGCACTTAGCTGTACTTCCATTTCTATTTTTACTTGTGGGTTTGCATAGAATTCGCTCTTAAGCTGACTTTCAATTGTCTCCATCAGCCAGAATTTGTTCTGCTGAAGTCTATGTTTTTGAAAAAAACCGTTTGACTTAACGGTGTCGATATACTCTAAAATTACTTCCCAAATTTCCTCAATCCCTTGATTGTGCAAAGCGCTGGATAGCAATGTTTTTGGTTTCCATCCGCTCTCTTTTATGGGATAGAGATGGAGGGCTCTTGCAAATTCATTTTTTGCCAGTTTTGCTGGTTTCAAATTTTCCCCGTCCGCCTTATTTATCACGATGGAATCTGCCATTTCCATAATGCCCCGTTTTATGCCCTGAAGTTCATCTCCGGCGCCAGCTAATTTTAGCAGCAAAAAGAAATCTGACATAGAGTGAACCGTAGTTTCGCTTTGACCAACACCTACAGTTTCAATCAAAATAACATCAAATCCCGCGGCTTCGCATAGTATTATGGTTTCTCTCGTTTTTCTTGCCACGCCACCTAAATTGTCACCGCTGGCTGAGGGTCTAATGAAGGCATCTTTTTCCTTTACCAGTTCATCCATACGGGTTTTATCGCCCAAAATGCTTCCTTTGCTAATACTGCTGCTGGGGTCCACAGTAAGTACGGCAACCCTTTTTCCTTTAGTAATCAGCAATTTTCCAAAACTTTCGATAAAAGTACTTTTTCCTACGCCAGGTACGCCTGTAATTCCAATGCGGATGGATTTGTTGGCAAAAGGTAAGCAGGCCTCTATAATAGTTTTTGAGGCCTGTTGGTGGCGTGACGCAGTACTTTCAATTATAGTGATGGCACGACTAAGTGCAATTTGATCTTGGGCAAGAATACCTTTCACAAGTTCATCGGCCGTGGGAACTTTTTTCCGAAACTCTTTAAAACGGTTTGCCATTTCCACATTTAGACTTTCTGGCACATCCACTCCTGATATTTCTTTTAAGGCGCTGGTATTTTTTCTGATTTTTCCCACAAGATGAATTTAGGACAAATTTATGAATATGTTCTTTCTTAGAAGAATCTTAGGTGTTATCTTGAAATTTACTAATTACTAAATAAGAAACAAATGAAAACCTTATATGAAGCTTCTTCAACTGCTGTGGGAGGTCGATCGGGCCACGTGTCCACAGAGGATGGAAAAATTGATCTTAAGCTTTCTGTCCCAAAAGGATTGGGCGGGGATGGCGGATCGGGGACAAATCCGGAACAACTTTTTGGAAGTGCCTATGCTGCGTGTTTTGGTAGCGCTATCCAAATGATTGCGGAAGACAAAGATATTAAGATTGGAAATGATATGAGCGTAACTGCGAACATCGAAATCGGCAAAACCAAGGACGGGGATCTTCAACTCAAGGCAATCTTGGACTGTTATCTTCCAGGAGTAGATGTAGAAACAGGGGAGGAGCTTGTAAATGCCGCTCATAAGGTGTGCCCATATTCAAGGGCTACGCGCGACAATATTACCGTAACCCTAAATCTCCTTTTGGACGAATAAAACACAATATTTCTAATTTAAAAAGCCCCAATTTGGGGCTTTTTTATATTGCTTTTAAATCAATCACTTTCCCTCCTTCATTCTCTTTAGGCGGAGTTTCTATGGCTTGTTCGCTTGCCGGTTCTTTAAACGGATTTTTAATGTTTTGGTGCGCGGCTTGTTTTATATACCATTGCAACTGGGATCTATGTTTCTCGATTATTTCAAGAATAGCATCAGGCAATTCCCTACGATCCAGTAATTCAGTGTATCGTTTAATATTATTGCGATCTCGGCTAATACAGGATTGAATTATGGCCTCGGCATCAAAATGTTCCAATGCTTCTTTAATTTCCTGCCACGTACGATCAAAATTTCCTTTTTCAACATCTTGCTTTAGCGGTTCAATATCCCTTGATCGCAATTCATTGGAAATATCGTGGGCCATTCTATTGCGTTCCACGGCCATATAATTCAGGAAGCGCTTTAAACTCGTGGTCTGCGCATCCTGCGCTGCATTGTAATATAATTTCTCTGCTTCAAAACAAGCTACCAATAAACGGTTGAGCTTATCAAAATCTTCGTACTTCTGTTTCATATCCATCATGTTTACCCAAAGTTAATGTAAAAATTGAGATGTCAAAAATCTAAATTCAAAATGTTTTTTCGATTGAACCCTTGATTTTTTAAAACATTTTTTACCAATTAAATACCCCTTTGTGCCAAAAATTATAAAGGTCGAATTGTTAGGCAATATATATGGTTTATCTACTATTATCAAAAAAAAGTCCCTTTTTGGTTAAAAAAGAGACTTTTTGAATAATTTAACAAATTTGGAGCTTATTGTTTCAAAATTTTCAAGTTTTCAATATTACCATTACTGGCAACTTTTACGACATAAACGCCACTGGATAAGCTAGAGAAGTCCAATTCCTTTTGCTCTTGATTGAATTCAAAATTAGAAACTTCCTGACCTGTAATTGTATAAACCGCTACCGAATCAATTGTATCCTGAACGTTTAGGTACAAAACATTTTCAACTGGGTTTGGATAGTAGGAAATGGTATTCTGTGCGATAGTGTTGGTACCCAAAATTAAATCGTCAAGATATACCATCCAACCTTCAGCATACATCGGTGGTCCATTCAACCATCCAGCAATATATTTTCCGTTTGGAGAGATGGAGATAGCAGTGCCCAACAATCCATCGATGGTGTCAACATCTATTCCATGGTCCATTAAAACATCTTTAAGATAAACGGGCTGATCACCCAAGGAAGGATGATAAATAATCGCATCCCTTATTTGCCAATCTACATCGGCATAACCTACCGCAATACCATTTTCAGAAATACTTCCGAATGCGGCGTGATCTGCACCTTCGGGAAGGTCGAAACTGGTAAAGGTATTCGTGTTCATATTGTAGATGAAGGGTTTAAGATCAAAATCTCCAACCATCAGATTGTTGTTACTGACATATTGAATGGTGTTGTCTCCACTTAAAGTTGGCAACTGTCCTTCCGGAATTAAATGATACTCTCCATCCAGAGTTCTATAAGCCGGTACGCGCAGCGTTCCAAAGGTATCTGGGCGATCTACCCAACCCGCGATAATCCCGTTATCGTTTACTGAATAAGATGCGCTTGCTTCGCCTTCTGGATCAAAACTACCAATCATTTCATTGGTTTCTGTGTCAAAAAGAAAACTTCCATAGTTTGAACCGATATTGCTTTGCCCGGTTACATATTTGCTATTTTGGGACATTGCATAAACGAAGTTTTCGTCGTAATCATACGGATCCTGCTCAGGCATAAAATCTATGGGAGTCCACACCCCATCCTTTTTAAAAGCAGGCTGTAAGATAAATTCGTCTTCATCAAAGAACATAAATCCCGATGCGTTATTATCATTGTTAATAGAAGCGGCCATAAATACTCCCGGCTCAAGGTCAGATAATTCATTGGTGGCGAAATCGTAGTAACTATAAACGGTAACTGCTTTACCGGAATCGTTGACGGTATTAAAACGCGTTCCCGGGTCTGTAAGTACTTTTAATTCCATTTGGGCATTCGCCGAAAGACTGCCCAAAATAAGACTGGCCAAGAAAAAGTTTTTAATAGAAAATGTAGTTTTTTTCATCATTGTTAAAATTTGTGCAGATTGAAATTTAATGTTCGCAAAGTATAGGTAAATATCTCTCTAGTAAAGCCCTTGTCTTTCAAAATTCGGAATTTATCAAATATTCAAGATTCTAAACATTGATTTTTAGCATATTGAGATTACAATAAAATATCCTCTTGATGATTTTTCCGGCCATTTAAATGAGATGCTATCATATATAAAAACCTTTTTTAGATGTTGCTCTGTAGGAAAATAGATTGGTTTGAACGTAGGTAAGGTGAATTTAAAAGCCTCTTTTGGGAAGAGGCTTTGGTATTGTTCAAATTTATTTGATCAATTTGTTTATTCCTTAATTACCTTAAAGTTTTCCACATTTCCGTTTTGAGTATAACATATTGAGAATTAAATATAATAAAAAATTGATGTTATTAATCGCCAAGATCTTCCAGTATTTTTTTAGCGGATTTGTATTTGTTTTTGTTTTTCAGGATTACATTTCCCAAAATTATTATCAAAAAGATAATGAGTACAGCCAAAACCAATTGAATCATTTGAAGATTGGAAATTTGTTCTTCGGTTTTGGAATTAATCTCGTCAATTAGAATCTGGATTGAATTGTTGATGGTTTTCTGTTCTTTTTTGGATATCGTTTTTTGGGTCTCGCTAAACTTTTGAAAGTAGATTTTATATTGCTCCCTATCATTTAAGGCTAGATAATTGTCGGAAAGATTTTTATAAATTCCCTGGTTGAGGATTTGGTCTCCCACTTTTTCTGAAATGGATTCTGCCTGTTTAAGCTCTTTTATTGCTTCCGAATATTTTCCTTGCAAGGTAAAAACTTCACTGAGGCCTTTTTTACCAAAAGCATAAAGACTGTTCGCCTTTACCGATTGGGCATATTTTATCGCCGTTTCAAAGTTGGTACGGGCAGAATCTATCTGCGAGAGTTGAAGAAAGCAGTTGCCCTTGTTATAGGATAATGTGCTCAAATTAGCGCTGTTTGTTTTTTGCGAATTGTTTTTTTTAAATTCCGAAATAGCCTTATCGAAGTATCCAATGGCCGTTTCACAACTCATCTGCTCCCTATAAATAAAACCACGCACCGCATAATTGTATCCTAATAATTTGGATAAAGTATCATTTGGGATATTTTTTGCCAGTTCCAAAGCCTGGTTTAAATATTCTATTGCTTGGTCATAAATACGCAATTGCTGATGTTGCATTCCAAGAGAATTCAAAATCTGAATCTTTGACTTTACATCCTCGATTTCATCAAAATAATTTTGGGCCTTTAGTGAATATTGAAGGGATTTTTCATTTTCACGCATGGAAAGATAGGCCGTAGAAATAAACATTAGCGCCAAGGACTTGGTTTCAGGCTGGATTGCTTCCCCAAAAATGGAATCGCCAATTCTTATTACCTCTTTGGGGTTTTCATAGATTTGAAAGCGCGCCCCTTCCAGAATGCTGTCCAATTCCTTTTGTGCCATTAATGAAGTGTAGAAAAGACTGCATAACAGTATAAAAGCAATTTGGAGGGTTGAAAATGCTTTCATACACTTTTCTTTTGTTGCTGAAGGAGTTCCATAAATTTTGTGGGTGAAATACCAGTAACGGATTTAAATACAGTTGTGAAACTGCTATGGGAGGAAAAACCGCTTTCTTCCGCCAGATAACTAACCTTGTAATTGAAATAAACAGGGTCGGTTTTCAATTTTTCGATTATGTAGTTGATTCGAAGTTCATTTATATATCCATTAAAATTTTTCTCCTTTTGTCTATTTATTATCTCCGAAAGATATTTTGTATTGGTGTCAAATTGTGTGGCCAACATGGCAATACTCATATCTGGATCCGTGAACTTCGTTGTGGCCTCGAACTTTTTCAGTTTTTTCAAAAGGATATGTTCGGTTTCTTCTGGGATTGTTGAACTTTTTTTAACCGGGATCTTCTGGGCCTCGACAATGTTCTCCTTTTCTTTTGGAGCGACATATTTATAAATGGCCAACAATTCCTTTGTTTTGGATGAGTAGGAATAGTTGAGGGCCAAGCCTATTAACAAGCACAAAAGCAGTACACCACATAATATATAAACAATCTTTCTGGAGTGCTGAATCATCGCTATTGCCTGCTCTTTTTGATAGGAATTGATAAAATTATAAACCGTATTAATTGCAAGATTCTGGTCGTTTTCTACTTGTAGGGAAACGAGATTATTTTGTTGTTTATAGGTAAAAAAATTTGGACTGTCCTCCAATGCTAAATAGCTGTTGGTCAAACCTTCCAAGCTTATGTGTTCATATCTTTTATTGGGAAGATTTAATGCAAGTTCCAAAACCTTTTTATAGGTCTGAATGGATTTTTCAAATTCTTTTTTCTGAAAATATAGTTGACCCTGGATGGCAGTAAGCTGTAGGATTTCAAAGTCGCTTTGATCTAATTTTAGAATGGAATCCAGAAGATGTTCTGCCTGGATCAGCGCTTTGCTTTGTACCAAGGTTTTGGCCTTGATAATATATTTTTCAAGTAGGATCCCATTCTCACTATTAGGAAAACTATTTCTGAACGTATTTATTTGCGCTAAGGCATCCTTGAATTTTTCATTTTTAAATAAAACAAAAGTCGAATCGATTGTCAAAAATTTCTGATATTTCTGTTGAAGATTTTCCACTCCGGAATTTTCTACAAGTTCATTCAATTCATCCCTGTATCTATCCGCAACCGTTTCCAGACCAAGTTCTCGTATTAGCCGTATGGCAAAAGCATAGGTAGCGAATCTAAGGTCTAGGTCTTTAGACGTATCCGCGATTTTTTTTGCATCGAGGGCAAATTTTACGGCATCATTATAGTTTCCGCGGATGTAATAGCTTTGGGATAAGAGTAGGGTGGCTTCTATCTGAATAGGTACATTTCCCCTCTGGGAAATTATATACTGTGCGATTTTGGCGGCTTGTTCGGGTTTATTATAGAGCTTTGATTTTGCTTCAATTAAAAGATTACTGCTGGGTGCATCTTCCTGTGCAAAACCTACAAAAGGAATTAAAAAAAATATTAAATACCTCCCTAATGATCGCATAATAAATTAGAATGAACTGGTATTAAGTTGAGATACTATCAAAAAATGGTTTTATCTTTTTCTTACGAAAAATCCTGCGACAATGGTATTTAAGATTCCAAACCCGAAAAGGCCAAAAGCGGATTCCCATCGATAATTGTTTATATTAAAAACATCGTTCAATTTACTATTGGCCATCAATTCGTTCGTAACAGAAGATTCTGAAACGGCCTTAAAGTGTTCGGGAGTAAAAAAATTGTAAGCGATATATTCTGTAATAGGCGACAAAATTGCCACTATAAAACTGATGATTATACCAGATAGAATAGCTTGTGCCCAAGTTATTTTTCTATTGTACACAACTCTTCTTTTTTCGCGAAGGGCCAATAGATAGATTAATAATGCAAAAGGTTCAAAAAAGAGGGTAAGCCACCAAAAATCCGAGATCTCATCTTGGTACCAACCCATCGTTTTTTCAAATAATATCCAGCACAATAGCGCAACGGAAAAAAGGATTGCCCACTTAAATTCAATTTGTAATTTCTTCATTGGGGTTGGCTAGTATATTACTGGAAGTAAATGTAAAGATTCTTTTCCACGTTATACGGAAAATGATATTATCCAAGGCTTTTCTTTCATCATCTTGCAACCCTATAAGTGTCGAAATTTTGGCAACCGAAAACGACCTATTATGGAGAAGGGAATCGAAAATAAATTTCCTTAGTTGGTGAAATCGGGAAATACTTGAAACGTTTGGTACTTAAATTTTGGAAAACGTTAAAAGTTGGGTGTTGACATTGCTATCCGATTGAATTGCCAATTCCACTTTTGAATTACTTACCGAAATGATATGCCAAGTGATGGAAATTTCATCAAAAGGAGGTGTTCCTGCAAAATCGAGATCCAATTCCTCCCCCGTATCTGGAAAGTTTAAATAGTCCCAAGTTCCAATTTCAGAATAAAGATCGGTTTGGCCTAGTACGGTACCATCTTGGTCAAAAGTAAAAACAAAACTTTCAAAATCCTGGGTACGATTAGTATTATCCTTATAGAAGCTTGTGACTTTCCATTCTCCTTGTGGCAGCACGGTTTTTATTTGTTCAAATTTAGGGTTGATTACATCGCCTGCATCGTCGCTGGAACTACAGGAAGTAAAAAATATTATTACTGAAAAAATTAAAACAAGATTTTTCATGATTTGGGTTTTGATTAAATTTCGGAATTTGATAGTGAAAAAATCTTAAAATATGTACAAATAAATAAAGCCTAACAATTTTTTATGATTGTTAGGCTTCCATATATAGGTGTTTCTTTTAACTATTTCCGGTTTACACTGCCGGAACTGCTTTTATTTGATTTCACGGAGTTGGGATTGCCATAATAATTGATACTACCACCGCTACTGACATTTGTATCGAGATTGTCCCGCGTATTTATGGATATATCCGCGCCGCTGGAAGCTTGTGCTCTGCAATTTATGGTTAATAATTCTTTGGCGTTTATTTCACTTCCACTGGAAGCTTTTGCGGTGAGCATCGATGCTTTTCCCATAATCTTTATGTCGGCACCACTACTGGCTTCGGCGGTCACTTCCTTGGAAAAGATTTCCAGATCAATTTCGGCTCCACTGTTGCTAATCACGGTCAACTGTTCACTTTTTATCACAGAATTACTCGATATTTCCGAGCCACTTGTAGCTTTAATACCTTTAACATCTATAAAGGTTACATAAACTTTCATGGATTTCGAATTTCTAATATTCTCGGAAATACTGATTTTCAATACTCCATTTTTAATCTCGGTAACTATGTATGGCAGCAGATTTTCATCGGCTTCCACACTTATGCGGTTTTCCGAGCCTTGAGTGAGATAGACTTCTATGCCCGAACTGGCTTGGATATCATTAAAATTCTCCATCACTGGTCGGTCCTCCGTAACTACATTACCATTGCCTTTTAGCCCTATGTTGATGTTGCACGCGGTTAGTGACAATGTGAGAACAACGGCTATAAATACTTGAAAGTGTTTCATAATCTTGGGTTTTAGTTTTCTATTGATGATTCGCGTTTCTTACCAATTGGTATTCTTGATTTGTTCTTTGTTAAATCCGTCCTTGACCTCTTGTTCCCAAGTTTTAGTGGTTGTTGAATCTTTCTCCAAAACGGACTGTAGGGAATCATTTATCGTAGAAGATTCTTTTTTTTCTTCGGCAACTGGGCAATCCAGACATTCTGATTTTTGATGAAGAATTTTAAAATAATGGGGCTTATTATCCCTATTGCTTAAATCACTCAATTCAGAATCAAAATTATAATAGGCCACAGCATTTTCGTCTGGGAAAACCACCGTTCCTTCTGGTACGAATATTATTATTTCCACCGCTTGGTCGCGAAACTTGTTTTCGATATTGGTTGTAAAAAACCCGTTAAGTTCCAATTTGCCATTCTCTAACTGAAAGTTATATTCTATAGCCTGTGCGCGTTTTTTGGCATCCAATTGATCATTTCCTTCAGCCGTTTTTTCTATTATTATTTTTCCCGTGGATTCATTGGAGGGTTTAATATCCAACCGGATGTTTTTTGAATAAATAATGCGTTTGTCATTCTTATCATATTTTACCTCCAGTCCCGAACTTCTTCCCAATTTTGAACTATACTGAATATCCGGCTTCATTATGATCCTCAACGTATCGGATGGAAGGATAGTAAATGTCCGCTCTTCGGTGAAACTACCATCATAGGCTTGTTCTGTAGCCTCTTTGATCCCAATAACGGATAACCCGATAATAGAAAGTGCCCAAAGTATGGTTAACACGATTTTTACCGAGGTATTCATCGGTTTTAAATTACTTATCAGAAGTTTTAATCCCAATACGAATAATGCAAAAAACGGGATTCCGATTGCAAACAACCCCATCAATGCAATTAACCAAAGTGGTGTATTGGTGGTGGCCAATAAGCTATAATTTTCGACAAGGGCATTGGTTCCCCAAAAATCCATACTGCCCAAAGTGAAAAAACCGAGGACAAGACCAAAAATGGTAGCCAATGAAACCAGAATCATAAAAATTCCGATCAATTTTGCGAACACCTTAAACAAGGTTACCATTACTTCACCCAAACTATCAAAAAACTGGGAAGCTCCTGATTTTATTTTATTTCCATATTTATCATAATCCGCATTTTTCACGTGGTCGGCCATAGTATCAAAACTCTCCTTGAATTTTCGTTCAATGTTTGAAATGTTGATGGGCTCGCCAGTCATTTTCAATTTCTGGGAGGTAGTCAAGGCGGGAGGAACAAGTATCCATAACAAAATGTAAATCAAGATGGGGTAACCCATTCCCGCAACTACCAATAGAACCCAAAGGAGCCGAATCCAGACGGCATCAATACCTAAATAGTGACCCAAACCGGATGAAACACCTGCTATGTATTTATTATCCACATCTCTAAACAACTGTTTGTTCCAAGCACTGGATTTGGGAGATGCCTCTCTTTCGGAAAATGGAGGAACATCCTCAAAAATTTCGTCATCTACTTCATAATCTTCAGGTTGTCCCATTACTGCAATAACTTCATCGAGCTCCTTAAGACCGATTACCTGATTTGGGAATTCTATTTTTTCAGAAAAAAGTTCACCAATACGGGATTCTATATCCTGCATTATCTCCTCACTCCCTTCGGCTCCGCGTAAGGAACGTCTAATAGCTTCCAGATAGCGCGAAAGTTTTCCGTAGGCATTTTCGTCTATATGAAAGGAAATACCTGCCAAGTTTATGTTTACTGTCTTGTTCATTTTGTGTTTTTTTCGCGGGTTACTTTGTTTACAGCCTGTTGTAGTTCACTCCAGGTTTCATTTAATTCGGTTAAAAATAAAATTCCTTTTTGGGTTAGGGAATAATATTTCCTTGGCGGTCCGCCTGTGGATTCCTCCCAGCGGTAAGATAGCAAGCCGGCGTTTTTCAATCGGGTTAGCAAGGGATAAATAGTTCCTTCCACCACCAGCATTTTGGCTTCTTTTAACGTCTCAAGAATATCTGAGGTATATGCTTCCCCATTTTTTAGGATAGAGAGAATGCAGAACTCCAGGACGCCTTTTCGCATTTGTGCCTTTGTGTTTTCGATTTTCATTGGGTTTTTATTTATAGGATAATGGAATTTGAGCCATTTTAAAAAATGAGTGATTCCTGATATATTGTTTCATAGGGAATGGTTGTTATACAAAAATAATTTGTGGCATTTGTTTCGGATTCAACTGTCTCTTTATTATGATTCTGCTGCAATTTGCTTGTGATGGAAATGGAATTTTCTTGATCCTGATGAGGTAGGCAAACTGAAATAAAATACATCGAAATGGCAACAAGGTATCGTACTAACGTATTCATCTTAAGAAGGTTTTTGAGTTGTTCTAATAAAAGGAATGCATAGGGGATATTTGTAGAACTCTCCACGGCTCGCATGGATAGTGGCATTTATAACAGCATAAATTTGGAAAACAAATAGGGCCATTAACAGTACCAGTACTACCGAAAATATAATAATGAAGCCGGTGAGGTTCTGGAGCAGATCCAATGGAAATCTCTCAATATTGGAATCCAGCACATCTATTATGGATAGTAACTCACTTCCAAATATTAGGAAGATGGGAAGGCATAAAAAAAAGAGGAAGAAGGTGTAGACCAAAATACTTAACTGAAAATTGATCGCCTGCCTTCCATTGGCGTCCACAAATTCTTTTTCTTTATTAAAGGACCAGATCAATACGGGAGCAATGTAATTGGCAAAGGGGAAAAAGAATTTTAAAAGTGTTGACAAATGTATCAACGATGCGGTGGTGCGCTCATTTTTAATGTTTTCCTCGGCTAAATGTTGATAGGTGGTTTCCATGATAATAGGTTTTCTTATACAAATATATGTCTAAAAGACAGTAGTGTGTTACGCATAGTACTGTAATTAACTTTTATTTAACACTTAGGATTCTTGGGTTTATTTAAATATCTTCGGGAAATAAACCAACCTTATGAAGTTGACACCCAGTAAAATCAATGGTTTTCTCGCTTTTAAATTGCCCTCGGCCTATTTGATGGGTGTGCGTGTTAAATCCATTTCAGAAGTCGAGTGCAGAACTACCGTACGATATAGATGGATAAACAGCAATCCATTTCACTCCATGTTTTGGGCGGTGCAGGGAATGGCCGCGGAGTTAAGCACAGGGGCCCTTGTAATGTCTCAAATAAAAAGCAGTGAAAAAAATGTTTCTATGTTGGTGGCCAGCAATAAGGCAACTTTCCACAAAAAAGCGCAGGGAAGGATTACATTTACTTGTAAGGATGGAAAGCTCGTGGAAGAGGTAGTGAAAGATGCCATAAAATCGGGAGAAGGCAAGACACTTTGGATGAAATCGGATGGAATTGATACCAACGGAATTCTCGTTTCGGAATTTGAATTTGAATGGACTCTAAAACGTAGATAATTCATTGATCATTTCCATTAATATATGATTTTGATGACCCTCTTTCCGAAGAGTTCAAAAATCGTTCAATTTTTAGCTGCGGAGGTTCAACTGGTTATGGAATTTTAACCGATTTAACAATATAAACTTCCGAAAAATGGCTCCGATTATTGAATAATTGAGTACATTTAGAGAGTGTTAATTAAAACTTCGCCTATAGAACACTTCTACTTAAATTAACTCTAATCCTAATTAGCTATGGCAAGAGCAATGTTTGACTACACCAAAGCTGTGCTTTCGAAAGTCAGTTTTGATGTGAATTTGTTCTGCAAGGAAGTGAAAAAGGCGATGGCAAGGTTGCTTCCCTATGAAATAGAGGAGCTTAAACTTTGGGTTGACTCACTAATCAAGCAGAATCCCGAACTCGATAGATGTTTAATCTATTTGAATCCATGAAATTAAAAAGGGTTGTCCGAATTTATCAGACGACCCTTTTTAATTTTTCTTCTTCAATTATAATTACTTAATATTCACTTTCTTTTTGCGGTTGTTCTCTCTTTTTGGTCCGGCCATAACGATCAAGCAGTTCACGCTTAAAATCATCTTCGGCTTTTCTTAAGGCAATTATTTTCTTTGGGGAAATAACTTTTCTGAGTGCGGCTATCTTTTGCTTTTGGAGATCAAGTTCCTCCTTCTCGATGGAAAGATATTCCTCAATCAGTTTATTGGCTTCTTCATCGTTCATTTTTTGGATTTCAGACGCGGATTTATCCAATATTCCCTGATATTTTCTTTTCCGAAGATCGTGAAACCTGCTGTCAAAATCATTGAAAATAGGCCAGAATTGTTCCGCTTCGCCGGAGCTAAGGCTCAGTTGTTCTGTGATATAGGCGGTTTTCAGGGTTCTTATTTTCTGATACTTTGTTTCTTGAGCCTGAACCATTGCGCCCAAAAGACAGATAAGTAGAAGTAGTTTTTTCATTGTCCTGATATTCTTAATTCCTTTTTTAGTTTTAATTGTCCTCCTCTAAAAAGATCGATTCTTCTGCATTTTCCAATAAATAATCCTTTAGGTTTGAAGGCGAAATGTAGGCATTCCCAAAATCAATATTCTCTATATCATCCGTTTCCAAATAGGCGGCAAGGTCATATAAATCATAATTTAGATTTCCCTCGTCCACGTATTTGTCAATAAGACTAAACTGGACGGAATCCAATGAAACACGGTTGTCATTAAAATTGAAAATCATAAACCCAATAATAGCACAAGCTGCAACGGCGGCTGCGTAGCCTATGTATTTTTTCGAAAATAGAGGGATGGCCTTTGGATTTTTTGGAGGTTGTATGCGGGTCATTACGCTATTCTCCAATTGGGAAAAATACCTGTCAGGCACCGTAAATCCAGAATTTTCGGGAAATTTTTCCTCCTTCAAAATTCCATTCAATCGTTCCTCCAGAGATAAAAAATACTTTTCTGGAGTTTTGAATCCCGATATTTTATCGTGTTTTTCCATTTAATTTATAGGACTTGTGTTTTAGGAAAAAGTTTCATTGTGTGATTTTAAAAAGGCGGTAATTTTCTTAACAGCAATGTGATAGCTGCTTTTTAGTCCTCCAACAGAAGTATCCAAAATTTCCGATAGTTCTTCAAAGGTATGGTCGCCGTAATATTTCATGGTGAATATTAGGCGCTGTCGTTCTGGCAGAGTGGCAATGGCTTTTTGAAATGCCAGTTGAATAGCCTCCCCTTCAAAATACACATCCGTTTCCAGTTTACGGACGGCATTGTCTTTCAGATTGTCAATAGAGACATTCCTCTGTTTTGCTTTTTTATTGAGGAAAGTGATGGATTCATTGGCGGCAATCCGGTACATCCACGTATGGAGCTTGCTGTCCCCTTTAAAGGCATGGATGTTTCTGAATACTTTGATAAAAGTGTTTTGGAGCACGTCATCCGTATCCTCATGATCAAGAACCATATTCCGTATTTGCCAATAGAGCCTTTCCTTGTATTGGGATACAAGTTCGCGAAAAGCAGCTTCTTTATCCGCCTCGCTCTGTAAAGCCATTACAAGTTCCTTTTCCTCGACCACTCTAAAAAATGTATTGATTATAAGACTAAAGAAAGGGGGAATGGTTTAATTTGGAATTCCGGATTCAGAATTATGAATTCAGAATTCCGAATTATGAAAGGGACTGCATTTCAACCAAACTGTAATATACCCCTTTTATAGCCAACAGATCTTGATGTTTGCCCTGTTCCACAATTTTTCCTTTGGATAATACTACGATAGTATCGGCATTTTGAATTGTGGAAAGTCTGTGGGCAATAACAATGGAAGTTCTGTTTTTCATCATTTTTTCCAATGCATCCTGAACCAGACGTTCGCTCTCAGTATCCAGCGCCGAGGTAGCTTCGTCCAAAATCATAATAGGCGGATTTTTTAAAACTGCTCTTGCGATACTTAACCGCTGTTTTTGTCCACCGCTCAATTTGTTTCCACTATCCCCAATATTAGTGTCGAAACCTTCGGGAAGGTCCTTTATAAATTCAAAGGAATTACTGATTTCGGCCGCTTCGATTAATTCGGCCTGAGTGGCCTGTGGTTTTCCCAGTTTTAGGTTGTTTGCTACAGTATCATTAAACAAAATGGAATCTTGGGAAACAATACCCATTAAACCGCGCAAGGACTTTTTAGATATGTTTTTTATATCCACTCCATCAATTTCTATACTGCCCTGATTTACGTCATAAAAGCGGGTGAGCAAATTGGCAATAGTACTCTTCCCACTTCCCGATTGACCCACCAAGGCAACGGTTTTTCCTTTGGGGATTTCCAATGAAAAATCCTTCAATACATAGTGGTCCTCATATTTAAAGGACACGTTTTTGATCGAAATGGAATGATCAAAACTCAGTTTTTCAATTGGGTTTTCAATATCCGTGATGGTGTTTTCGGTTTCCAATAATTCAAAAATTCGTTGGGCAGATCCATCGGCGCGTTTTATGGAATAACTTGCCTTGGCAATCGCTTTGGCGGGGGTAAGAATGTTATAGGCCAGGGTAATATAGCCAATAAAGAAACTTGCCTCAAGCGTTTTGTCCACGAAAACCAAATATCCGCCAAATACCAGCAGGATCCCGATGGTGATAATTCCCAATAGTTCGCTCACGGGGGAAGCTAAATTTTGTCTATTGGTTACATTGTTTGAATGTTTATAGAAGCGTTGGTTGCTATCTTCAAATTTTTTTTCGAACAGGTTCTCTGCATGAAATGCTTTTATTATTCGAAGTCCACCCATCGTCTCTTCCAATATGGAGAGAAAAATACCTTGTTCTTCCTGAACTTTTAGGGAACGTTTTTTTAAGGATTTTCCGATTTTGGAAATCAAAAACCCAGAAATGGGCAGAAATAGAAAAACAAACAATGTCAGTTTAGGGCTGATTACCAACATTACAATCAGCGAAGTCAAAATCGTCAACGGCTCGCGAACAATCATTTCCAATACCGATAATACCGAATTTTTAACTTCATCCACATCACCGCTGAGGCGCGAAATGGTGTCGCCTTTTCTCTTTTCAGAATAAAAGGCCAATGGAAATTGAATTACTTTTCCGAAAAGATCATTTCGGAGGTCTCTTAAAACCCCATTCCGCATAAAAGTGGAATAGAACATTGCCAAATAATTGCTCAGGTTTTTCAGCAGAAACAACCCGATGATTATTCCTACCATATACATCAACACCTTAAATTCGCCATACTTGTTGATATTGTCAAGAATAAAGTAGTTTAAGTATTCCTGGAGATAGGCCTTTGTATTGCTAATACCCTCATAAACCGGTTTGGGTCCAAGTGTACGTTTGGTGCTGAAAATAATTTCAAAAACAGGAATGAGGGCTACAAAGGAAAGTGTACTGAACAGCGCATATAGAATGTTGAAAAATATATTCAGATAGGCATACTTCTTATAAGGAAGAACGTAACGCAATACTTTTTTAAAGTAATTCATTAATTGACATTTAATTGGGCAGAAATTGCATCTATTTTTTTCTGAAGTATTACTTCCGTACTTCCTTTTTCGGAAGTTCTAACGCTTATATAGAATTTTATTTTTGGCTCAGTTCCGCTAGGGCGGGCCGCAATTTTGCTTCCGTCTTCGGTATAGTATATCAATACATTGGATTTCGGAAGATTTAAGGATGATGTTGTCCCCGAAACGAAATCCACACTTGTATCTTTTAAAACATCATCTAGTCTAACCACTTTGCTTCCCGCTATTTCCTTAAAGGGATTTTCGCGAAGCTCCTTCATCATTGCAGCAATTTCCTCCGCACCTTCTTTTCCTTTTTTTGTTAAGGAAATCAGATGCTCTCGGTAATTTCCGAATTCATTATAAACCTCGGTTAAATATTGATACATACTGCTACCCCCCGCTTTTTTTTGGGCTGCAATTTCGCAAGCCAGTAGGGTCGCGGTAACGGCATCCTTATCACGGACAAAGTCACCAACCAAATAACCAAAACTTTCTTCGCCACCGCCTATAAATTCGAGTTCTGGATAATCCTTGATCATTTTTGCGATCCACTTGAAACCAGTAAGACCTTCAATATATTTTACGCCATAGTAATCGGCTATTTTTTCAACCAAGGGTGTTGAAACAACAGTAGAAGCAACAAATTGTTTTCCGTTTAATTTTCCCGCTTTTTTCCATTTTTCCAATAGGAAATGGGTCATCAGGACCATAGTTTGATTGCCGTTCAGCAAGACCATTTCGTTCTCGTTATCTCGAACCGCGATACCTAACCGATCGCAATCTGGGTCTGTACCAATTACAATATCGGCATTTTCCTTTTTGGCAAGTTCCAAGGCCATTTTCAGCGCTGCAGGTTCTTCGGGATTGGGAGATTTCACGGTGGGAAAATCGCCGTCCGGCTCTGCTTGTTCGGGTACAATGGACACATTTTTGTAACCAGCGAGATTCAAAACTTTCGGGACAACCGTAATGGAAGTTCCATGTAGCGAGGTGAAAACAATTTTCAAATTGTCTTTGGCTTCAGCAGAGGTGTTAAAGGTTCCGTTATCAACCGAAGCTTGGGAAAACGCTTCGTCCACTTCGGTATCTATCAATTCGATTAAATCTGTATTTGCCTCAAACTTTATGTCTTCGTAATTTAATGAATTAATTTCTGAGATTATTTCTGCATCTTGGGGCGGTACCAGTTGCCCCCCATCTTCCCAATACACTTTATATCCATTGTATTCTGGTGGGTTATGGGATGCGGTTAAAACTATCCCTGCTTGGCAACCCAAATATTTTACGGCAAAGGAAAGTTCCGGTGTGGGCCTGAGTTCGGAAAACAGATAAACTTTTATGCCATTGGCCGAAAAAATATTGGCAACTATCTGTGCAAACTTTTGGCTGTTATGACGACAGTCAAATGCAATAGCCACTTTTATTTGTTGATCCCTAAATTGTTTATGCAGATAATTGGACAATCCCTGAGTGTTTTTTCCAAGGGTATATTTGTTGATTCTATTGTCCCCAGGCCCCATAATGCCGCGCATTCCGCCGGTGCCAAATTCCAGATTTTTATAAAAACTATCTTCCAATCCTTTGGGATCGTGGGCGATCATATCCTTGATTTCCTCCTGGACGTCTTTATCAAAAAATGGCGTTAACCATTGATTTGCGCGCGCTAATATCTTTGGGTCTATATAGATCATTTGCTGAATTTAAAGATGCAAAAATAAGAATTTATAATGTGGGAGGAGAATTTTAAAGATCAGTAAGCCCATAATACCCTAGCCAAATAATTTATAGAGGTAACTTCCCATTGATCCTTAAACTACGGATTCCGTCAGATTTGTTCCCTGATCACATAGTTTCGGGATTCCTTTTTACTTCTCAGGATCAATTCGCCCAAAAACCCGGCTAGGAAAAGTTGCGTCCCTAAGATCATGGCGGTAAGGGCAATAAAAAATTGTGGACGTTCGGCTATCAATCTTCCATGGGGATTTAAAAACAATTTGTCCACTCCTAAATACACTGTTAATAGAAAGCCTATCATAAGCATTATTGCTCCCCAGGCTCCAAACAGGTGCATTGGGCGCCGGCCGAATGTGGAAATAAACCAAATAGTGATCAAATCCAAAAAGCCACGGACAAAACGTTCGGCCCCAAACTTTGTACTGCCGTATTTTCGGGCCTGATGTTGAACAGGTTTCTCGGAAATTTTTGAAAAACCTGCATTTTTTGCCAAAACAGGAATATAGCGGTGCATTTCGCCTGTCACTTCTATGGATTTTACAAGATCATGCCTATATGCTTTAAGGCCACAATTAAAATCGTGAAGTTTCACCCCCGAAGTTTTTCTGGCGGCATAGTTAAAAAGTTTGGAGGGTAGGTTTTTGCTCAAAATAGAATCGTGGCGGACTTTTTTCCATCCAGAAACCAAATCAAAGCCATCTTGCGTGATCATCCTATACATTTCAGGAATTTCCTCTGGATTATCTTGTAGGTCCGCATCCATGGTAATCACAACATTTCCCTGCGCCTTTAGGAAACCCGCATGAAGGGCTTGGGATTTTCCATAATTTTTTTGGAAACGTATTCCTTTAACCTCCGGATGGCTCTTTGCCAGGGTTTCGATAATAATCCAAGAATTATCTGTACTGCCATCGTCAATAAAAATGAGCTCGTATAAAAAGCCATTGGATTGCATAACAGCTGCAATCCAATGGTAAAGTTCTTCAAGTGATTCTTCTTCGTTGAGAAGTGGGATGACAATGGAAATATTCATTCAGACTTTTAAAATTCGTGAGGTGGATTTCTTCTCATTATAACGCCGGCCACCAGGGAAATTATGAATCCAAAGAATAAAGTTGCAATTATTGCAAAGGCCGACATAATTAAAGGTGACATAAATTTGGCCGAAATGTCCATAGCGTTGTCAATTTGCTCCTGGGTCATATCCGGGTTACTGACAATCATCTGTTCCCGGGAGAATTCCATAGTTTTTGCGATAAAATCCGGATCGATGAAATTCATAAAGATATAATTGAATATAACACCTATGATCCCCGCTATTAAACTGATGGCCACACCTGTTTTTATGGCCTGACCTAAAGTTAGATATCCAGCGTTTCCCGTTTTGAATAATTTTATACCATATACTATAACGGCAACGGAGATAAGCAACTGTACCACGCTTAACCACCACGGCCTATCGATATGCGCGTCCAAAACGTAGGATATAACTTGTAGAACTATGGATAAAAGAGCTAACAAAACGCCATAGTTCAGAGCGATTTTTTTAATAGAAGGTTGTGTGTTTTCCATTTTTTTATTTGGTTTTTGCCTACGGTTGCATTGAAATAGGCACGTTCGGTTGTTAGTAAACAAAGATAGTAAAACGTTACATTTGCCTACAATTGAATACGTATATAAAAAAGTCTATATTTTTGTTGCTGATTTCCATTTATTGGTTAAATTTGCAAACTCAATTCCGAAAAGGTTCGGAAGAGCTTATTTTTAAACATTTAGAGTAATGAAAAAAGGTATCCACCCTGAAAATTATAGAATAGTTGCTTTTAAGGACATGAGTAACGATGAGGTTTTTCTTACAAAATCAACCGCAGATACAAAAGAAACTCTTGAGGTAGATGGTGTTGAATATCCTTTGGTTAAAATGGAAATCTCTAGAACATCGCATCCATTCTATACCGGAAAAGCGAAACTTATTGATACAGCGGGTCGTATTGACAAATTCAAGAACAAATACGATAAATTCAAAAAAGCTGGAAAAGCAGAATCTGAAACCGAGAACTAATCTCGCTATTGGGGGTAATAGAATTCTGATAAAAGTTGGAATTGTCATTATTTCACCATCTTATAAAGTAAAAGAAGCCTTCGAGAAATCGAGGGCTTTTTTGTGATTTTATGCCTCATTAATCTATAGCGGGTTATTTCGGATCAATTTTAATTTTTATGGGTATGCAAAAATTGTTCGAAGTCGGTAGAGGAAGAATGCGACATATTTTTCTCCTCTAAATTGAATTCTTAAGATTTTTATTTTCGCATTGAGGTATTCTGCTGATGCGTTTGTGCTGTTATATATAGCAATAGTTCAAAACTAATCGATGATTTCCCTATACGGCTTCGGTTTAGGCCGCTTTTGATAAACGGCTTCTAGAGCCCTCCTAGATTGCTCCTAGACTTTCCTAGATTTGTCTTAGATTTGGCCTAGATTTGATACGGGGTATCTATGGGTATTCCTAGGGGGAACTGTTGCTTTATGTGGGCTGTATGAGGGATGTAACACAAGGTAAGTGTATCGTTTCTGGATTAGCCTTTGCAATGATAAGATGCATATATTAGGTGGTATGAAGATGATTATGGTAGAACTTTGATTATGCAAATTTTACAAAAAACATATCCACATAAATTCTCTTTTTTCTAGGACTAATTATTGTAAGCAAGTACAACTTCCTCTTTAACTGTTTTTTACAATAATGTAAAAGGAATGATCAACGTAGGAAAACCCACTTTTTTATCCACAATAGTTCCACTTCTTTTTTAATTCAAATTATAAAGTTGGATAAACACAACAATTGTTAGGACTCGTTATTTGCTTTGCCTATTTTTTATTAATATTGACCAACGGGATCAAGGCTAATTGCAATACGACAAAGGGCTGATGCTGAATGTTTATCATCAGAAAACCTAAGCTAGAATAAAACGAAAGGTCCGAGATATCAACGAAAATTCTGAAAATCAAAATCCAATGAATTATATCCTTTTTGACGGCAACGTTCGTCAGCAATTACTACCTTTTACCTTTACACGTCCTGTTGCCGATATTCGAATTGGAATTTTAACCATACGCGAAAAATGGGAGCACTTACTTGGTTTTACCACTACCACGGTAACCGAGGATTATCTATCGGAAAAATACCCCTTTCTGGAGCTTGAAAAAAACATTTTGATCAATGCATCTTTTCTTCCCTCCGTGAATCTAGTGAACATAATAAAAGGGTTACACGAAAACCAGGCTGTATTTTGGGACGATGAACCTATTGCTTTTTTTACTACTGAAGGACAGAAAGTGGATTTTGAGACTTTTGATATTATTCAATATGAATATCATGACATATTGCGTATCGAACACACGTGGGATATCTTTTCCAAAAATGGAGAAGCTATAAAGCGGGATTTTGAAATTTTGACACAGGGCCGCCGCTCCCAACTTATTCCTGAAGGAATCTGGACAAAAAACCCTGAGAATATTTTCATAGAGGAAGGGGCGAAAATCGAATTCTGTACATTGAATGCTTCCGAAGGACCTATTTATATTGGGAAGGATTCCGAGGTAATGGAAGGTTCATTTATACGCGGACCCTTTGCACTTTGTGAGCATTCTACTATAAAAATGGGTGCTAAAATTTACTCCAACACAACAATAGGTCCACAAAGCAAAGTAGGAGGGGAGGTGAACAACTCGGTAGTTTTTGGATATTCAAACAAGGGCCATGATGGTTTTTTGGGGAATTCGGTTTTAGGTGAATGGTGCAATTTAGGAGCTGATACCAATAATTCCAATCTTAAAAACAATTATGCCGAAGTTCGCCTATGGGACTATGAAACAGAAAGTTTTGCTCGCACGGGTCTTCAGTTTTGTGGATTGATGATGGGCGATCATAGTAAATGTGGTATTAACACCATGTTCAATACAGGAACTGTTGTGGGGGTAAGTGCCAATATATTCGGTAGTGGCTTTCCTAGAAATTTTGTGCCCAGTTTCAGTTGGGGCGGAAGCGGAGGTTTTACTACCTATAAAACAGATAAAGCCTTTGAGGTTGCCAAAATGGTAATGTCCAGACGCGATATGGATTTTACGGAAGCCGATGCAAAAATCCTCGAGCATATTTTTGAGGAAACTTCTAAATGGAGAAAGGATTAATTTGATTGAATTAACGCAGGAAAAGAAAATAAAAAACTCCCGCATTAATCACTGCCATTGTGCATCCAAATAGAGGAACGATAAATTTTCTACCTCCTATTCTTCCTTTTTCAATTTTCTTTTGAAAGTTTCGAATTGTTGGGGAGACATCTTTTTGTAAGCTGCAACTTTTGTTGAGGTTCCATATTTAGAGGAACATCCTTTTCGAAATAGCTATTTCGTTCGACAAGCTGCTTTGCATTATTGCGAATGGATTGAACCACTGCGGAGGCCGGACCTTTTTGGTTCGAAAATGAAATGCAGGTGTAATGCTATTTAAAGTTTGTAAGGATAAAGTTAATGAATGGAAGAAGGATCCACTTTTCCTGCGCCCTTTCGTATCAACAACACAAATGGAACGCAGCATAAAAAGGCGATTCCCATATACAAAAAGACATCCATATAGGTCAAAACTGTCCCTTGAATAGTAATAGTTCCTTCTAAAACTTGATAGGCTCGCGCAAGCGCTTCATTTGCGCTAAAGCCTTTTCCAATAAACATTTGCTGTAATCCTTGAATGCGGTGCTGCACAATTTCGTTAGTGGGGTTTAAATTTGGAATCAAATCAATACGATGTTGTTGATTCATTCTGTAAATCAAGGTTGTGATGATGGCAATTCCAAACGAGCCTCCCAATTGTCTCATCATTCCTGTAAACGCAGCACCTTCCCCGATCTCTTTTCCTTTTAATGTAGAAAGAGCCAAGGTGGTTATAGGGACAAATAGTAATCCTAGACCTACTCCACGTACAACAAGAGGCCAAAAAAGATGTTCGCTGCCAGTGTCGGGAGTCATCAAATTGTGCATCCATAGACTAAAAAGGAAGAAAATAATAAAACCAGCAGCGACCAAGTACTTTTGAGGCACGCCACGCTCAATCGCTTTACCAATGAAGGGCATCATCAATCCTGTGGTAATTGAACTTGGAATAAGCAATAATCCCGCATCCGTAGCAGTCCATCCCAAAATGGATTGGGTATAAATAGGTATTATAAAGGTAGTTCCATACAATCCAAAACCTAAAATAAAGGTGTAAATAGTGCCTAGCCTAAGGTTGTTATTTCGAAGAACTTTCAGATTTACTATAGGATGTTTATAAACGGATTCGCGCCAAATGAAGGCTAGCAATCCGAATAAAGAAACAAGGCTCAATATGGTTATTACCGAATCATTAAACCAATCATCTTGCTGTCCGTGCTCCAATACAAACTGAAGGGATCCAATAAATGCCGCCAAAAACAGAATGCCCCACCAATCTACTTGATTCACCTTAAGTTTCTCTCCAAATTTGGGACTTCGAATGTAACTCAGTGTCAATAGGGTTGCAACGATGCCGATTGGAATATTGATGTAAAATATATAAGGCCAAGAAAAGTTATCAACCAAATATCCTCCTAGCGGAGGGCCCAAGGTAGGCCCCACAATAACACCCATTCCATAAATAGCTTGTGCCATTCCTCTTTTGGCAACAGGATAGCTTTCGGTGATAATAGTTTGGGCAGTAACTAAAAGGGCACCTCCTCCCAGTCCTTGTATAAACCTAAATCCCACTAATTCCCAGATACTCGTGGCGTTTCCGCATAGAAAGGAAGCCACCGTGAAAATGACAATAGAAGCCGCAAAATAATTTCTTCTACCGAACTGTTTGGAAAGCCAACTGGTCATTGGGATCACGATCACATTTGCAATGGCGTATGCCGTAATTACCCAGGCAATATCCGTTAGGGTGGCACCTAGACTTCCACGCATGTCGTTTAAGGCAACATTTACAATGGTGGTGTCAATAATTTCCAACAGGGCACACAGCACTGCTGTTATGGTTATAATTACCCTTCGCGTACCGTATTCTACGAGACTATCTTCTTCGGCTTTTTCTTGCATGGGTTTTACAATATTTCGGCTACTATAAAAAACTGGAAAAAACTGTAGGCTGTTTTTGAACTTGGATTATTTCAAATGAACATCCACATCCACATTCATCCCCGAGCGCAATCGCTCCAATTTATCTGTGTCATTGTTTTTAGTAAAATCAATTTTGACAGGCAAGCGCTGTATTGTTTTTACAAAATTTCCCGTGGCATTATCCGGCGGCAAAAGAGAAAATTTAGCCCCGGTAGCCGGAGAAAATGTGGCTACAACCCCTTCAAATTCGTCTCCAGGAAAAGCATCCACTTCAATGGAAACCTTTTGGCCCACACGCATTTTATCCACCTGTGTTTCCTTGAAATTAGCAACCACCCATTTTTTTCCGGTATTGACCAAATAAAATAATGCTTGTCCTGGCTGCACAAATTGACCGGATTGGAGGTCAACATTACTTAGTTGACCATCTATAGGGGCTAATACCACCGTATATCCTAGATTTAATTGGGCAGCATCCACCATTGCCTGCGCACTTTTCACATTGGCATCTGCTACATTTACTTGCTTTTCAGAAATGATGGTTTGGGAATTGGCTGCTTTGCTCTGGCTTGAAACTGCTTTTTGTTGGCTTTGAAGAATGGTTAATTGATTTTCGGCTTCTTCTTTTGCAGCTAAGGCTTGCTCATATTGTTGGGCAGTAATTGAATGCTTTTCATATAGATTTTTATATCGATTGTAATCATTGGTAAGGCGACCTAGTTTAATTTTTGCCGTTTCGATATTTCCTCCTGCGGAACTAACGTTAGCAACCGATGCTGCGGCATTGGCCCGGTAGGAGCCAATACTTGCTTCGGCAACCTTTACCTCGCTTTTGGCGGCTGCCAGTTGGGCTTTTGCCTGCTCCAGTTTAACCAAATAATCATTTTGGTCTATTGTAAAGAGTGTGTCTCCTTTTTTTACCTTTTGATTGTCCGTTACATACACTTTGTTGATATAACCACCGACATGAGGAATAATGGAATTCATATTTGCCTCGATCTGTGCATCATCTGTACTTACGTGGGATAATGATCTAATATATTTATATCCTCCATAGACCAGAGCCAAAACCACTAATGTGGAAATTATAATGACAAATTTCTTATTGATTTTTTTCTTTTTTTCCATTTTAAGTGCAGAATTATTGTGGATCGAATTGGTTTACTAAAACTCCTTTTGCCGTAAGCAGTTCAAAATATTTTTGGGAAATTGTTGCGCGGGAATTTGCTAAATCTATTTTGGCCTGTAACTGTTGAACATCCGCTTCCAACAGGTCATTGGTGTTGGAAAGACCGTTGTCATACTTATCCTTCACAATCCGATAATTTTCAATTGCCTGTTCCTGTGATTGGGTGTAAACTTCATACTTTCTTATGGAAAGCTCATATTCCTGCCTGGCATTTTCTACTTCCACCTTTATTTTATCGGAAGCCATATTTATGGAATATTCCATTTCTTTTGCCCTGGTTCGGGCAAGCTTTACATCACTTTTGTTTTTAAATATGCCCGAAATATTATAAGAGACACCAACTCCAATATTCATGGCATTGGTAACCGTAACCAACTTATTTAAATCTAATGCCAGATAACCTCCAACTAATGCTATTGAGGGATAGTAAGAGCTTTGGGCAACTTTAATTTGAGCCTTGGCCGCCTCTTTCTGGAATTCCAAAGCCTGCAAGTCATTCCGTACTGTATATTCATTTGAGAGGAATTGTAAAGACTTATTTTCAATAGATTTGCCAAAGGTGGTATCTTCAATCTCGATTATCGTTTGTTCGGGAAGCTTTAGCATTACGGTTAACTTATAGTTAAGGATACGCTCCATTTTTTTAGCCTCTTCCAAACTTATTGCAATATTCGATTGTTGCAATTTCGCTTTCAGCAAATCATTCTTCGCTAAAAGCCCATTTTCTTCCATATTTGAAAAATCCGTTACGCGCTGCTTGGCACTTTTTAAATTTTCTTCTACCAATTCTATGGTCTGGGTTGTCCTATATAAATCAAGATATTCCTGAATGGTCTGAAGGGCTATTTGTTCCTTATCGTTTCGGGCGTTATATTGTGCTGCCTTATATTGATTTTCACTTGCGTTAATTGTATTTTTTAATTTGAAACCTGAAAAAACCGGCAGCGTTACATTTGCCTGTCCCAAAAGAATACTATTAACATCAGGCTGACTGGCGGTTTGAGGAGCGCCATCATTTCCATGATTCGAAGAATTCAAGGGAATTTTCAATTTTACATTTGCACCGGTGAGGTATCTATATTGCCCTGAAAGATTGACATCTGGATACTGAAGATTTTTTGTAACATTAAGCTGTCCTTCGGCAGTGGTGACCTTAGAATCCGCGATCTTGGCGGCATCACTATTGTTTAAAGCCAAATGGACCGCTTCTTCCAAAGTGAGTCTTTTTGCTTCCTGAGCCTTTGCGAAGGCGGATCCTAAAACAAGTACGAGCAATAAAAATTTAATCCGCATAAATAAGTAGTGCTTTTATGGTTTGTTGTATATGTTTAGTAAGTATGGTGTGAACAAATTCATCAAGAGATATATCGTCCGTGAGGGTATGAAGCTCCATATAAAATTTCTTGTTGTAATAAAAGTGGAAATAGGTGCCCAGGATGGTTGGAACAATCAATGGTATATTAACCTTTTTAGAAAAAATTCCGGCTTTTTGCCCTTCTTTGATAAAATTTTCAATAACCTCAAAATTCTCATGTTTTTGTGTGAGGTACTCTTTAAAACTGATGGTTAAGGTGTCGTTGGAATGTTCGAAATTTACAATTTTGTGCATTCTCCGATTTTTATGAGTCCGCTTTACGACAAAGGCAACAACTTCATTTGTCTTTTCAAGAATGTCAAGATCTTGGGATAAAATAGATTCCAGTTGAATTTTGAAGTCACTCATACGGTAGGTAAGAAGGGCGCTCAATAATTTTTCCTTACTTCCAAAATAATAGGAAATCATTGCTACATTAATATCGGCTTCCTTTGAAATTTGCCTTACCGAAGTGCCATCGAAACCTCTTTCTGCAAAAAGCCTTTCCGCCACTTCTAAAATTTGAATTTGCTTGTCGTTCCACTCCATACAGTTGAAATAAAGTGCAAAATTAAACAAACGTTTAAATTAAACGTTTGTTTAATTAATTTTTATTCCATTTTAACTTTCTTTTAATTGGGAAGAAGGAAAATAGTATTAGAAGCGGCTATTTAATTTTTTTGACATTTTTCAACACTAAAAAATTCTGGGGATTAATACCCAGTCCGGACACTTTCTTGTTTACAAATCTTACGGCCATATCATAAAATAATGGGACCACGGGTGCTTCCTCAATAATAATGGAATCCATTTTTACATATAATAGCTTGCGTTGATCTATTTCAGAAACTGAGAGGGAGTTAACGTAGAGACTATCATATGCCTGATTCTTAAAATGCATATAATTCGGTCCATTTGGGGCAAAATTTGGACTGTAAAATAGGGAAAGGTAGTTTTCGGCATCGGGATAATCGGCTATCCAACTACCTCTAAAAATATCCAGTTCCCCGCTGCTTTTCATTTGCCGTAGCGTGGATGGTGGCATCACATCAATAGTAACCTGTATCCCTATTTTTTCCAGTTCCCGCTGAAGGTATTCGCATAAATCAAGATATTGGCTATTTGTTCCGATTACGATTTCTGGTTTTTGATCTCCGGACTCCATCTTATATTGCTGGATAAGCTGTTTAGCTTTTTCGGGTTGATAGGTATATCCAATGGTTTCATCATATCCCGGCAACCCTTTTGGGATAAAACCGTGAATTGCGGGAATCCCCATTCCATTTCGTAAATAGGTCACCATTTTCTGCCTATCAAAACCGTAATTGATTGCTTGGCGAAGTGCCTTGCTTTTTATCTCGGGCGTTCTACTTCCCAAGAAAAAACCGAGGTATTCTGTATTTAGATAAGGTCCTGTTATTATATATGCCAAGTCTTTATATTTCTTCTGAAGTTGCCCTTTTGTAGTTAAAATTTCATCCTTGTAACTGTTATCGAGACCCGAAATAAAGTCCAATTTACCTTGAGCAAATTGCAAAAACTCGCTCTGCTTATCAGGCAAAAATGTGATCGCCACTGCTTCAAGATAGGGAAGACGGTTGCCATTTAGGTCTCTTTCAAAATAAAGTGGATTTTTTCGGAATACCAATTTTACGTTTTCCTCCCACATTTTAAATTGAAATGGGCCTGTGCCCACTGGATTTCTGCGAAATTCATTGCCATAGAATTCTATCGCTTCCTTAGGCACAACCGAGCAGTAACGCATAGAAAGCAATCCCAAAAATGCGGGAAAAGGCTGTTTGAGTTGAATGACAAAAGTGGTGTCATTTTCTGCGCTATAGGTCTCGACGTAATTCATTACCCAACTTCCGGAAGAGGCCACTTTTTCATCAGTTAACCTGTTGAAGCTGTACACAAAATCGGATGCCTTTACGGTTCGGGTGGAATCTTTTCCAAATACTCTGTTTTTATGGAAATATACGTCATCCCTTAAATAGAATGTGTATGTTAGAGTGGTGTCGTTGATCACCCAGGTTTTGGCGATATCGGGTTGGATGTTGAGGGAATCATCCAATTGGACAAGGCCGTTGTATAATTGGTTATCCGGCCAAATGGCTTGGGGGTTCCTGGCAAAAGCTGGATCCAAGGTAGGAATATTGCCATGTTCATTATATCGAAACACCGTATGGTCGCTCTCGTTTTCTGTTTCGTTTTTGCAAGAGAAAAACGTAAGACTAATAAGGGAGAACAATAGGAATTTATACATGTGAAGTTTTCCTTATTGGAATATCGAATTATAACTTTGGGTTTTATTCTGTTTGAGAGCTCAGGATTTGTGCATTCCTGTTCAATAGTTTGTACTTTTGCACTCTCATTTGCCAAAAGTACAACAATGGACGCACCAAAAAAAGTTGCATTCTACACGCTCGGTTGCAAGCTAAATTTCAGTGAAACCTCAACCATTGCCAGAACCTTTGAGGACGAAGGATTTGACCGTGTTGAGTTTCATGAAGCAGCGGATATTTATGTTATTAATACCTGTAGTGTTACGGATAATGCCGATAAACGTTTTAAAACGATTGTAAAACAGGCCCAAAATGCTAACCCCAAAGCCTTTGTTGCTGCCGTGGGCTGCTATGCGCAATTGAAACCCCAAGAACTTGCTGACGTGGATGGAGTGGATTTGGTTTTGGGAGCAACGGAAAAGTTTAAAATCACTGATTACCTGAATGACCTTTCCAAAAACGATTTTGGGGAAGTTCACTCTTGTGAAATTGAGGAGGCTGATTTTTATGTGGGTTCCTATTCCATTGGGGATCGGACCCGTGCTTTTTTGAAAGTACAAGATGGGTGCGATTACAAGTGTACCTATTGTACAATTCCTCTTGCAAGAGGTATTTCCCGAAGTGATACCTTGGAAAATGTTTTAAGGAATGCCTACGACATTGCCCATCAAGGAGTAAAAGAAATTGTTTTGACTGGAGTAAATATTGGAGATTATGGCAAGGGAGAATTTGGAAATAAAAGGCACGAACACACTTTTTATGAGCTAGTAAAGGCCTTAGATGAAGTGCAAGGGATTGAGAGACTGCGAATCTCGTCCATCGAGCCCAACCTTTTAAAAGATGAGACAATTGAATTTGTGGCCAATTCCCGAACATTTGTGCCTCATTTCCACATTCCCCTTCAGAGTGGCAGTAATGACGTACTAAAGCTGATGCGTAGGCGATATATGAGGGAGCTTTATGTAGAGAGAGTAGCACGAATCAAGGAGTTGATGCCGGATGCCTGTATTGGCGTAGATGTAATTGTAGGTTTTCCAGGAGAAACGGACGAACGGTTTCTGGAGACCTATCAATTTTTAAATGAATTGAATATTTCCTATTTGCACGTTTTTACCTATTCCGAACGCGACAATACACCAGCTGCCGAGATGGAGGGAGCCGTGCCGCTAAAGGTCAGAAATAAAAGAAGCAAAATGCTCCGCGGACTTTCGGTCAAAAAAAGAAGAGCTTTTTATGAAAGCCAATTAGGAAAAACACACACGGTTTTATTTGAAGGCGAAAATAAACTTGGGTATATCCATGGATTTACGGAAAACTACGTAAAGGTGAAAGCACCATGGAATCCAGAACTGGTTAATACTTTGCAGGAGGTAATTCTTTCAGAAATTGATTCCGATGGTTTGGTGAGATTTACTGTAAATAAGGAAATGATTGTAGCCTAAGGTTAATTGCAACTATAGGTAAGATATCGCTACATAATTTTTTGTACGTATCTTCAAATTTTTAAATAGATAGCAGGATGTCTATATATTAATTCCCACCGGCAACAAATCCTTATATTTCCGACGGTTTTTACGCATAAATCCAGCAATTTCAGGGCTTGTTGGAACTAAGCTTATGCCTCTTTCTTTAACCTCTTCAAATACCGCTCGGATAAATTTTTCCCTGTACCCTTGCTTTTCCATGTCCTCAGGCATCTCAAACTTGGTCAAGAAAATTTTACGTTCTTGCAAGGCATATTCTATTCGGGCCATCTCATCGTTTATTTGCAATTCGAATTGTCTTAAAAATTCATTGTCGGTTATTTCTACATCGTCGGTCATTGGGAAGTCATTTTATTCTTAATATCAATATTTGCATTGAGATTTGTGAAGTGTATTTTGCCGAATGCTGTTCCACACATCATCATTTGGGCTTTCAAGACGGGGATGAAGGTAAGGTTTGCAATCCTTCAAAGTTATTAGCTTTTTCGGTCTGTAAAAACCGTTTTTATTAATTCTATCTTTGTATTGTAAAGTTACGTATAATCTTTGTGGATTCCCATTTTTGGGTTAAAAAGACTTAATGAAATCACAAACAACTAAGGTTTATTTTGTTCCAGGAATGGCAGCGGGAAGTGAAATATTCAGGAATATTCGGTTTCCCGAATCACATTATGAAATAGAAGTTTTAGAATGGCTTATTCCAGAGAAAGGAGAAAGTTTGAGGGAGTATGCCCATAGAATGGCGCTGCGGGTGAGCGAGCCAAATTCCATTTTGATAGGAGTTTCGTTTGGAGGAGTGGTAGTCCAGGAAATGTCCCAATTTTTAAAACTTAAAAAATTGATCATAATCTCCAGTGTAAAGAAACGCAGCGAATTGCCCAGAAGAATGAGAATTGCTGCCTGGACCAAGGCATACCTTCTGGCGCCAACCAGTCTCGTATTAAGTGTTGAGGATCTAACCAAATTTTCGATTGGTCCCAGGTCACGAAAAAAATTAATGTTATATCAACAATATCTGCACGTTCGCAATAAATATTATCTCCGTTGGGCCTTGAAAAAAATGGTTACCTGGAATCGGGAGGACTCCATACCTGGGTTGATCCATATACACGGTGCAAAAGATACCGTGTTTCCCATAAAATATATTTCCAATTGTATAGTTATCCCAAATGGAACCCATATCATGATACTCAACAAAGGCCGTGAAATATCGAGAATATTGTTAGAGGAATTTGACAAATAATTGCGATCCTCTGGAAGGGATATGGCCTGAATAACTATCTTTAATAAAAAAAAATAATATGAGAACCATTGGAAAAATAGGATTAGGTATAGCCTTATTGACTGTATGTGCCTTAAGCATCAATGCAGTACAGGAAGCACCTTCGGATGAGGTTTTGGAAAAACGAATGGTCAACGATTATAATATTTATGCTTTGCCATTGCCGGAACATTTGGAATTTGCAGGAGAAGCAGTTCCCCTCAAAGATCCGGACATCAGGGAAAGGTTTGACAGGGAACTTTTGGTAAATACCTATTGGCAGTCCAATATATTGCTGCTGTGCAAACGGGCCAACAGGTTTTTTCCGCAAATTGAACCTTTGCTCAAAAAATATGGCTTACCTGATGATTTTAAATATCTTGCCGTTGCCGAAAGCGGGTTGGAACTTACCAGTTCCCCGGCTGGTGCTTCGGGGATATGGCATTTTATGAAAGCAACTGGCCAGGAATATGGTCTGGAAATCAATGATTATGTTGATGAACGTTATGATCTGGAAAAAGCTACAATGGTTGCCGCTCAATACTTGAAAAAGTCCAAAGATAAATTTGGTACTTGGACTATGGCGGCGGCATCCTATAATGCTGGAGTCAGTGGCATGAACAAACAGATTGGCCGACAAAAACAGACCAGCTATTACGACCTATTGCTTAACGCTGAAACCAGTAGATACGTCTTTAGGATAATGGCATTAAAGGAAATTATGACCCATCCCGAAAAATATGGGATCAACTTTAGGCAACAGGATCTATATACCAATATACCTACATATAAGGTAAAGGTGAATACTCCGGTAGAAGATTGGGCGGAATGGGTAAAACCTTACGGAATTAATTATAAGATATTGAAGATCCACAATCCTTGGTTGCGTGATACCTACCTTAAGAATCCTACCGGTAAGGAATATATTGTCGAAATTCCCGAAGAAGGATATTACACCAAAGTTTAGTAGCTCTCAACAGATTATTCAAAATTGAAAAATCCGCAAATCAATCAGTGCCTGATTAATTTGCGGATTTTCTCTATAGGTGTTTTTGGAGGTATTAGTATCTTCTGCCTCCTCTGCCGCCGTGTCCAAATTGTTGTTTTGGCTGGCCCACCCTTTTCATCTGTTGCTTCATCATCTTTATTTGTTCGTCCAACATGTTATGCTTATCCAAACTTTTAGCCTCTGAAAGTAACATTTCGGCCTCACGCTTCCTGTTTTTTGTCATGGCGATTCCTGCCAGATTTAATTTGGTCATCGCCATGTCTGCAGACATATTTAGACCCAGTTTCTCTGCTTTTTTGAAATATTTTTCTGCCTCGTTCATATTGGTCTGTGAAACCAATAGGCCATTAAGGTAATTATAGTAACCTTCCTGCTTGGGCACAAGGGCACTGTGTGGGTTTTTAATTCGATCCAACCATTTCTTGGCGCCTGGGAAATCCTGTTTTCGAAGGCGTAAAAATGCCATAAGGATTATTTCGTTCTTAAAGTAAAAAAAGACAAAGACCAGGGATAATAGGATAAACATTATCCCATTGCCGATATTTCTGTCTGTAAATTGCCACACGGCAAGCCCTAGTATAAGGGCAACTAAAACCAATTTAATATATTTATTGAACATTTCTAATCTTTAAAATGGCTGCAAAGGTATAAAAACTTACATGTTTTTGCAGAAAATTAAATACCTTCGCGGTCTAAACTTTTGTAGCAATGGATTTTCATTGTCGGAAAGTTGAGAAATACAAGAGATAAGGATTATGAAGATTATTTTTGTATTTTTTTACAAATCGTTTGCCAGAGTAAAAACTTGTTGTATTTTTGCACCCGCCTACGCAAAGAAACGCCTTGGCAGACAAATAGAGTTTTGGGCAATGTCCCAAATATTTTTTAAAAAAGGTTATTCCAGAAGTTAAAGCACACAATAATGAGCAAGAGGACATTTCAGCCATCAAAAAGAAAAAGAAGAAATAAACACGGCTTCAGAGAGCGTATGGCTACTGTAAACGGAAGAAAAGTGTTGGCCGCTCGTAGAGCGAAAGGTAGAAAGAAAATTTCTGTGTCTTCTGAAGCACGTCACAAAAAGTAATGTTGATAAAATGTATATAAAGGTGTTGTTTACTAAAGCAACACCTTTTTTTTATACCCTAATGTGCCGTAATTTTGCGGCTGAGAAAAAGTAAAGAAATGCCAAAAAACCCTTCAATTAAATCTGTACTTCTAATCGGTTCTGGACCCATCGTAATCGGACAGGCATGTGAGTTTGATTATGCTGGTTCACAATCCCTTCGTTCTCTTCGGGAAGATGGAATCGAAACAATTTTGATTAACAGCAATCCGGCAACCATTATGACGGATCCATCAATGGCAGACCATATTTATCTGTTGCCGTTGACTACAAAATCCCTAATAAAAATATTAAAGGAACATCCTCAAATTGATGCAGTATTGCCAACTATGGGTGGTCAAACGGCGCTTAACCTTTGTATCGAAGCGGATGAAAAGGGAATCTGGAAAGATTTTGGTGTAAAGCTGATTGGGGTGGACATCAATGCCATCAATATTACCGAAGACCGTGAGGAGTTCCGGGAGTTGATGGAAAAAATAGATGTAAAAATGGCCCCGCAGGCAACTGCCAATTCATACCTACAGGGAAAGGAAATTGCTCAAAAATTTGGATTTCCATTGGTAATCCGTTCTTCCTTTACTTTAGGTGGAGCGGGAGCATCCATTGTTTATGAAGAAAAGGATTTTGATGCACTACTGTCACACGGACTTGAGGTTTCTCCCATTCACGAGGTGATGATAGATAAGGCGATGATGGGCTGGAAGGAATATGAACTCGAGTTATTGCGCGATAATAACGACAATGTGGTAATTATCTGTACCATAGAAAATATGGATCCTATGGGAATCCATACTGGGGATTCCATTACGGTTGCCCCAGCTATGACTTTAAGCGATCGTACCTTCCAGAGAATGCGCGATATGGCCATTCATATGATGCGCAGTATTGGGGATTTTGCCGGCGGTTGTAATGTTCAGTTTGCGGTAAGCCCTGATGATGAAGAAGATATTATTGCTATCGAGATTAATCCAAGGGTTTCAAGATCTTCTGCATTGGCTTCAAAGGCAACCGGTTATCCGATTGCGAAAATTGCAACCAAATTAGCTATAGGATATACGCTTGATGAATTAAAAAATCAAATCACCAAATCCACTTCGGCTCTATTTGAACCCACTTTGGACTACGTGATCGTAAAAATTCCACGTTGGAATTTCGATAAATTTGAAGGCTCGGACCGTACCTTGGGACTACAAATGAAATCTGTGGGCGAAGTAATGGGCATAGGACGTTCTTTCCAAGAAGCGCTTCACAAAGCCACCCAATCTTTGGAAATCAAGAGAAATGGAATTGGTGCCGATGGAAAAAGCTATACCAATTATGAGCAGATTCTCGACAAGTTAAAACACGCCAGTTGGGATAGGGTATTTGTAATTTATGACGCCATCCAAATTGGAATTCCGCTGAGCCGTATTCATGAAATCACCAAGATCGATATGTGGTTTCTTTATCAATATGAGGAGCTCTACCTTTTGGAAAAGGAAATTTCTAAATATACATTGGAAACCCTTCCACGCGAATTATTGCTGGAAGCAAAACAAAAAGGATATGGTGACCGGCAGATAGCACATATGCTTAAATGTTTGGAAAGCCATGTGTATAACAAAAGAGACGAAATGGGCATTCAGCGGGTCTACAAGTTGGTAGATACCTGCGCAGCCGAGTTTAAAGCCGAAACCCCATATTACTACTCAACTTTTGAGAATGAAATGGAAGTTGCCGACGGTAAAAAATACTCAGAGAATGACAGTGTAGTTTCCGATAGGAAAAAAATTGTTGTTCTGGGTTCCGGACCCAATAGGATTGGACAAGGGATAGAGTTTGACTATTGCTGTGTTCACGGAGTATTGGCTGCATCGGAATGTGGTTACGAAACTATTATGATCAACTGTAATCCCGAAACGGTTTCAACCGATTTTGATGTGGCAGACAAACTTTATTTTGAGCCCGTTTTCTGGGAACATATCTATGATATTATCCGACACGAAAAACCCGAGGGGGTAATAGTGCAATTGGGTGGCCAAACTGCCCTGAAATTGGCGGAAAAATTGGATCGGTACGGTATCAATATTATTGGAACCACTTACCAATCACTCGATCTTGCTGAGGACAGAGGAAGTTTCTCAACACTTTTAAAGGAAAACAATATTCCCTATCCTGAGTTTGGCACTGCCGAAACTGTAGACCAAGCCTTGGAAGTAGCGGACCGGCTTGCCTTCCCACTTTTAATTCGTCCTTCCTATGTTTTAGGTGGACAGGGAATGAAAATCGTTATCAATAAAGAAGAACTCGAGGAGCACGTTGTGGACCTGCTTCAGAAAATTCCAAATAACAAATTGTTGTTGGACCATTATCTGGATGGAGCGATTGAAGCCGAAGCAGATGCTATTTGTGATGGTGAAAACGTTTATATAATTGGTATAATGGAGCACATTGAACCTTGTGGAATCCACTCCGGCGACTCCAATGCCACCTTGCCTCCGTTTAATATTGGTGAATTTGTTTTACAACAGATTAAGGATCATACAGAAAAAATTGCCAAAGCTTTGAAAACGGTTGGTTTGATAAATGTTCAGTTCGCCATTAAAGACGATGTGGTTTACATCATTGAAGCGAACCCGCGAGCCTCCCGAACAGTGCCTTTTATATCAAAGGCCTACGGGGAACCCTATGTAAATTATGCCACAAAGATTATGTTGGGTAAAAATAAAGTCACCGACTTTGAATTTAATCCGAAACTAGAAGGTTTTGCCATCAAGCAGCCCGTATTCAGTTTTAATAAATTCCCCAATGTGAACAAACAATTGGGCCCAGAGATGAAGAGTACAGGAGAAAGCATTTTATTTATTGAAAACTTAAAGGATGATGCTTTTTATGATCTTTATGCTCGAAGAAAAATGTATTTAAGTAAGTAGTGATGTTGAAAAATCCTGCAAATCTGTGTTAATTTTTTTTGTAAATTGTAATTGTATAATGTGACAACGTCATTTATGAAAAAAACTACCCTCTTTTTTTATTTATTGATTTGTAATGTTCTTATGGCCCAAGGAGTTTATGAAATTCCTTGGGAAGCAGGACTCAATACCTCTATGGCTAATGCCACCATAGAAGTGGGCGATACGGTGAAATGGTTATGGACGGACGCTTCTCAAAAGAGCGTTACCAGTTTACCCGGAAGCAAGGAGAGTTTTGATAGCGGGTTGCTGCAGGGCGTAAATAAATCCTTCAGTTATACTTTTTTAAAATCCGGGGTCACTGAATACGAAAATGAGGCCAATCCCAGTATGTCGGGCAAGGTAACGGTTATGAATAAGCTATCTACAGAGGATAAGTTTCTTAAAAATCTCAGCTTTTTCCCTAATCCCGTAAAAAATTACCTGACCATATCCTCTCTTTTCAAAATAAGTAATTATCAAATATATAATGTTTTGGGATCCCTCGTGGGCGAAGGCAATCCTGGTGGTAAAGTGGTTACGATAGATATGACTATGCTCAACAGTGGCATGTATTTTATCAAAGTTACCTCCAGTAATATGCAATCTACTTTAAAGATCGCTAAAAAGTAAAAATTTTGGATTCTATTCCAACTCCTTCTTTCTTCGTCGCCGGATTATAAGAAGTTATATCCTGCAATCAAAGAAAAAGAGTGAAATGAAGAAGTGACATTCACATAGTTGGTAATCTTTTTGGGACTGTAATATCTTGCTTCTAAGCTATATTTATCTTTAAATTTAAAACCTGCCCCAAATGCAGCGGTGGTCTCGGACGAGAAATCCAGGTTATATCCACCAGCTTTGGCCGAGGAAATTTCTGAATCCAGAATTGAAAGGTCTATAACTGCCGCACCATTTAAAAATATGGCAGCATCCTTGCCTAAAAACATATAATAACGTGCACCAAAGGGCAACTCAATAGAGTTGTATGATACGGTTATTACAGAATTTGTTTTTAAAGTTGGAAATTCCTCAAAAATCACCGCTTCTTTTTCTCCTTTGTAGTTTCTGTAAGTTGGCTCAATAAACAGACTCCATTTTCCATTGTTAAATGGAAGTATATATTCGGCTTCCAGACCAATTCTGATGCTGGTTTGTTCATCAAAATCCAATTTCTCTTTGCCGCTTTTCTGAAGAGATGCGGAACTAAATGTTATTCCCGGACGAAGAGTTAGATTAAAACCGTACTTGAAATTTTTATGGTTATAAACGATTGTTGAAGCGTTTTCACAGCTATTGTAATTTTCAAATATCCTTATCAAACTGGATTTCTTGTATTCTAATTTCTCAAAATTGAATTCTTTGGAATTGGCACACATAAAATCTGATGCAAGCTGCTGTTTATATCGATTGTTTTCTGCAATGTTTCCATTTGTAATCAAATATCTTTTATGGATCAATTGTTCAATTTTTCCATAATCCATGGAATAGAAAAATCGGCTGTAGCCTCCTTTTAGGGTGTAAAAAAGTGATGCCTTGCCTTCTACAAGCACTTTTAGAAAAAGAGTTTCTTCCTTTAAAATAGGATTTCTATCCTCCGATAGATAGTCCACTTTATTATCGGATTGATCCACGTTTACGGTTGCTACCACATACTTAAAATTATTCTCTGAACCGAATTCACTTATATTGGAGATGTTTCCGATTTTTTCTTCTCCATTTACTTCTAGTTTATAATTGAAAGTGGTAGGGGATCCCTTCCAATCTTCATTTTTTATTAAACAATCTATCTTTTGATTGTTTTTCATTATTATATATCCCGCTTCGTATTCGGTTTGGGCAAAAATGGAAATAGTTGATATTAAGATAAAGATAAAGAGTAAAGGATGTTTCATGAAGTGTTGGTTGAATTTTTTAAAAAGATGAAAATATTAAAATAAAACTTAGAAGATTACAATTCATCTATATTGTTGCTAGATGTGTTTTTCAATAATTTTTGATCAATATTTTTGGCGGTAATCGCTCCTAATTTGCGCAGTTTTTCCACCCGCCTTATAAGATTGCTTTTTCCTTCCAATTTGACCAGGGCAGTATCAAATGAGCCCTGCACGGTATTCAATTGACGTCTAATTTTATTTAGTTCTTCCAAAAGACTAACAAAGGCGTCGTACAATTTCCCCGCTTCCAGGGCAATTTCAAGTGTATTTTTCTTTTGGTTATCATTCTCCCACAGGTTTTCCACTAAGCGAAGCGCTGCTAAAAGGGTAGATGGAGTTACAATCATAACCTTCCGTTTAAAGGCTTCCTGATACAGGTTTTGCTGATTGGCTACAGCTATGGCGAAGGCAGGTTCTATTGGCACAAACATAAAAATGGTATCAGGGCTTTCCCCAATTGCCTGTTGGTACTTTTTCTCACTCAAACTTACTATGTGTCGTTTTATGGAATCAATATGGGCTTTTAAATGTTTTTTCTTTAGGTCTTCATCTTCTTCAGAAACATATCGTTCAAAATCGGTCAAAGACACTTTGCTGTCAATGATCATCTTTTTTCCATCTGGAAGATGAATGATAACATCGGTCTGTAATCGGCCCCCTTCTGGATTTTCGTGGGAATCCTGGATGGTATATTCCCTTCCACGCTCCAATCCCGAATCTTCCAGTACTCTTGAAAGAATCATTTCGCCCCAGTTTCCCTGCATCTTGGAGTTGCCCTTAAGGGCTTTGCTCAAATTATCGGCCTCTTGTGATAATTTGAGATTTTGCTCATTGAGATATTGGAGCTGTTTCCCAAGCTCCGCATGCCCTTTTATAAAGTCGTCATTGTTTTTGCCTACCTTTTCCTCAAAATCTTTAATCTTTTCATTCAGAGGTTTGAGGATGTTTTCTATATTTTCTTTATTGGAAGCGGTAAATTTTTCTGTTTTCTCCATCATTATTTGATGGGCGAGGTTTTCAAACTTGTCCTTAAAATCCGTTTCAAAATTTTTAAACCGTTCTTTTTCTTTTTCAAGTTCGGAGTATAAAGCATCATATTCTGCGCTTTGGCGAGAGAGAACCATGTTGATTTGCTCTTTTTCATTTCTCAATCCCTCCTTTTCTTGTTCCAATAAATTTATGCGCTCCAGAAATTTTCCTTCCTGTTGTTTTGTAATTTCCAATCGCTCCTCAAGTTTACCCGTTTGGGATGTGTGTTTAAGGCGTGCAAAATAATTTCCAAGAAAAGCACCGCAGAGCAATCCTATGGCAGCAAGCAATAGGAAAAGGAATAGATCATTCATTTTGCTGTATTTTTTAAAAAGTAAATATATCTATTTCCGAATGGTGAATCGGCCCGTATCCGGATCAAATTTTATTGTTTTCTCAGGAAACAGGGAATCGAACTTGCCACCTTTTATCAATTGGCAAGGAGAATCGAAAAAATTACCATTTGGGGACATCACGATCATTTTGTCCGATAATTGGATTGCCAAATCAATTTCGTGGGTAGAGAACAATATGGTTTTATTGGTTTCCGTAGCCAAATTTTTGAGCAGTTTTAGAACATAAGCTCTGTGGTATAAGTCCAGATGGGTGGTAGGCTCATCCAATATAATAATAGGAGTATCCTGGGCTAATGCCCGAGCTATTGAAACCCGTTGCATTTGTCCATCGCTTAATTCAAAGCATTTTTTATGAGCGAGGACTGTGGTTTCGGTTGCTTCCAAAGCAAATTGTATTGCCTTTCGGTCAGAGGGGGAAAGAGTACCGATCCAATTGGTATAAGGCTGTCGTCCCAAGGACACTATTTCCTGAACTGAGAGATTTTTTGAGGCCGGAGGATCAGTAAAAACAACGCTCAGCATACTCGCCAACTGGAAATTGGAATAGGATCTTAAATCCTTTCCTTCTAGTAATACTAAACCGTCTAAACTAGGCTGTAATCCTGTTAAAGTTCGCAATAAAGTTGACTTGCCAATACCGTTGGCACCCACTAGACCAATTAGTTCACCTTTAGCCAAGGAAAAATTGATATCTTCTGCTATCATTATTTTCCCCGCTTTGCTATGGACATAACCAACGGTTAGACTTTTAACTTCCAAGGCGATATTTCCAGTAATCCCATCCATTAAAAAAATAATTTTCGTTTTCGCACCAACAGCCAGATGACTACCGGTGCTCCAATTAAGGATGTAATTGCATTTATAGGAAGTGTAAAAGCACTGCCGGGCAATTGGGCAATAGTATCACAAATAAGCATAAGCATACTTCCTGACAATAGCACCGCAGGCAATAGCACCAAGTGATTGGCAGTTTTAAAGAATTGCCGTACCAAATGCGGAACTGCGAGCCCCACGAAAGCAATTGGACCAACAAAAGCTGTGATGCTTCCTGCTAGAATACTTGTGGCCAAAATAATTATGAATGTCGTTTTCTTGATATGAAGACCCATACTTTTGGCATAATTTTCTCCCAATAAAAGAGAATTAAGTGATTTTACACTGATTATACTTAATGCCAGACCTATAAAAAAACAGATACTCAGGATTACAACTCCTTGCCAGGATTGGTTTCCCAAACTACCAAAGGACCAAAACACATATTGTTGCAATTGTTCGGCATCGCTAAAATAGGAGAGAACAGAGACTACGGCAGTGGTAACGCTCCCAAACATTAAACCTATGATTAAAATTGCCATTGTATCCGAGATTCGAAAGGATACGGCTAGAACCGCCAACAATACCAAAAAACTTCCAAGACCGGATGCTATTACCAAACTCCATTGACTCAGGAGTAGTGTTCCGAAAAATCCTCCAAAAGCACCTGCGCCCAAAATTAACATTGCTACCCCTAAACTCGCGCCGCTACTTAGGCCCAAAACAAAGGGTCCAGCAAGGGGATTTCTAAAAAGAGTTTGCATCAACAGCCCCGAAATGGCAAGTCCGCCACCGGCGTAAAGAGCGGTTATTGCTTTTGGAAGTCGATAGTCCATTAATATGTAACGCCAAGTTTCCTTGCTGCTTCCACTTCCTACAAATACCGAAAAAATTTCCCTTAATGGAATAGACACCGAACCCATACTTAGGTTGACAAGAAAGGCAATTAAAAGCGCTGCCACCAGTAGGACAAAATGAAGTTGATATGTCTTGGCAGTCTGCATTACTTTAATTTTTCAAAAAAGTAAAGAGAATAATCGGGCAAAAGTTCGGGGTGAAAGATCTTGATCATATCTTTTAAAACAATATCGGGTCGATTAGGGGCTAATTCGAAGTATAAAGAACCGCCCTTTTCTCCTTTCTTGGAATTATAGGAATAAACTTCCCCCTCTTTAAAAGCTTTAAATTGGATATAAGCCGAACTGGAATTTTTTAAACCGGAGAGACTTGTAAACTGACCTGGACCAATCCAAACATCCGCATTATATCCTTTTTCCAGTACCGATTCAATATTGAGAGACAATCCACCCGTACCTTTTGAATCCTTCCAAAGATAATTGCCATTGGCATCTTCTATAAATTTTGCGCCCCAACTATCCCCTTGTGGCATATACCAAATATCTTTATACATAGCGCCACTGATTACTGTAGGAACATTTTTAGCATGGCTCGCAATTTCCTTTGCCTGCCGGTATGCCGACTCAATTCCATTGAATATACTATCCGCCAATTTTTCCTTGTTATATAAAGCTCCAAAAAACTTTATCCATTCGGCTTTGCCTAAGGGAGAATTTTCGGTCCAATCAGAATTATACAGAACTGGAATACCCGATTTTTGAAGGGTAGTCAAGGTCGAATTCTTCCCATCCATGGCAAAGCCAACAACAGCTTCTGGCGATAGATCCAAAAGAATTTCAGTATTGAGATCCTCATTTTTTCCAACTTCCTCGATTTTCCCCTGGGAGATTAATATTCTTACTTTTTCAGAGGATATATAATCCAGATTTGGAAAGCCTTTTAAACTTTCTATTTCGCCAAGGGATTCCAAACTCGGAATATGGGTAGTTGAAGTAACCACGATTTTTTTGACAGGAATATTCACCACGGCATCAAAACTTTGATCCGTGGGCAGCACTCCATTTTTTTCAAGAAGGGCATACCTAAACGTTTGTGACGCACCAGGCCACGGATTTTTTAAAGTGATGATTTTATAACCGTCAAAATGGGATATAGAGAAACCTTGGGCGTATTTAATATCACTTTCTTGCCCTTTGGATATATTGCTGGATGAGTTTTTATTTGAATTTTCCTTGCACGAAATGCTTAATATCAATATCAATGGAGCAAGAATTAATACTATGAATTTTCTCGAGGACAATAACATTTTAAGCAAACTTTCTTTTAAAGGTTAGGAATTTGCAAAGGTATCATAAACCACTTTAATGAATGAAATTGATTTTTTTATCAATAGTGTCAGGTAAAACATTCCAAAGTTCTTTGAGTAAATGATGAGGATGGCTATTTAGAGTCTTTTTATTAAGTGACAACATGCTTGGTTTACCATCGAATTTTAATAGTTTAAAAAGCATGCTTAATCAATTTAACTTAATAATTAGGCTATTAAGAAGCAAGTCTTCTGTCTTACGTCTACTTTCAGCGCAGCAGTCTTATATCTAGTCGGAAACGACTTCTTTTTTAATAAAAGAAGGTCATAGACCGGAGTTTCTGCGCTAATCTTTAACGTCCTTTAGAAACTATTCCATTTAAACGAGTATATTTGCCGTGGATTTTGGTGAGCAGTTTTCATGTCATGGAAATGCTCTTAAAAGGGAAATAGGTGCATAATTGATTCATAGGAATCAAAAATTATAAATCCTATGCTGTTCCCGCAACTGTAAGTCGGCCCAAATATTTTGGGCGTGCATTCTTTAAACCACTGTCGCGATAACATTCGTGATGGGAAGGTGGCACAAAAGACGAGCCAGGAGACCTGCCACGATCATAATATTAATTATCAAACTTTCGGGATAAAGGTTGAATTATGAATCGACGCAGTTTACATATTCTTTTAATTCTATTCGGGTGCCAGACATATGCTTTTGCACAATTGGATGCTATTCAGGAATTATCTGAAGTGGTCTTAACGGATACAAAAATGATCCATTTTTCAGAAGGCTATAAAGTCGACAAAATTGCCGATTCCCTAATAGACCGTAATTCCACTTCCTTAACAGAAACGCTGCGATATAATTCGACCATTTATTTTAAGGAAAATGGTAATGGAATGGTTTCTTCACCTTCCTTCAGGGGGACCAATGCTGCCCAAACCGCGGTAATTTGGAACGGCATTAATATTAATTCGGTTTTCACCGGACAGACAGATTTTAACACGCTTTCACCCACCAATTACAACAATATCAGCATCAGAAGTGGCGGTGGCGGCGTCCAATATGGAAGTGGGGCCGTAGGTGGAAGTGTGCACTTGAACAACGATTTTAGCTTTAAACAAGAAAAACACACTAATGTTGGTATGCAATTCGGAAGTTTTGCCACGGTGGGAGCCAAGATTCAGACTATCCAAAGTAACGAAAATAGTTATATGGGCATAGGCGCCAATTTTATTGATTCGGAAAATGATTACGAGTTTGTGGGTAAAAACAGGGGCAATGTGCACGGCCAGTTTTCACGGTTTTCAGCTAACGTAAATGTTGCCCAAAAATTGGGAAGAGGTTCAATTTCCTGGAATTCGGAATATTCATATAATAAACGAAATTTTTCGGGTAGTTTGAATACCATTGGCAAAGATGGATATAAGGACATCAATACGCGAAATTTGTTTCAATTAAAGCAGAAGATGGGCGTATTTAATACCGTGGCGAGTTTTGCCCATTTATTTGAAGAATACAAATACTTTCCCGATAGTGAGCAATATTATTTTGAAGGAGGGAAAGCAAACACATTTATAGCCATTGCCCAGTCTGAAGTTTTTGCATTCCGGGATGTAAGAGTGCTGGCGAAACTACAATATGATATTATTGAAGCCGAAGGAAAAAATATAGGTGACCCAGGGCGAAAAACTTTGGCAGCAGTAGTTTTAATCAATCATAAAATTTCAGAAAAGTTCAACTATGGGTTAAATTTCCGGAAAGAGTTTTTAAATAGTTTTGATAATCCCTTTCTCTTCTCCGCAGATGCGAAATGGCGGATTACCGATGCGTATTCCGTTAAGCTCAATGGTTCAAAAAATTACAGGATTCCCACTTTTAATGATCTTTTCTGGTATTCGGGAGGTAATACGGATTTAAAGCCGGAAACTTCCTACCAACTGGATTTAGGACAGGAAATCCAAATTGGAAAATTTAAAGCAGAGGTGTCCACTTATTTTATTTCCTCAACCGATTTAATAAAGTGGGTTCCCGGAAGCGGTGGCCTTTGGTATCCGGTGAATATTAGCGAAACCAAAAATTATGGAGTTGAGGCTAATTTGGATTATAACTTATTGCTGAATAAATCCCATACAATAAATTTTAGCGCTAATTATTCCTATACACGGGCAGATGATATCCAGAAAAAAAAACAATTGATATATGTTCCGTTTCACAAAGCCTGGGGAACCGTTGATTATACCCTGAAAAAACTGTCCTTTTATTTCCAAGGATTATATACTGGTGAAGCATTTACCACCACAGATAATAGCGAGGTGGTTTCGGGATATACCTTATTTAATCTGGGAGCAGAGTACACACTTCATTCCCGTCCGGAGATTTCTTTTGGCGGTAGAATAAAAAACATTTTTAATCGATATTATGAAAACGTTGCATACCGTCCTATGCCTTCCCGTTATTTTGAAATATTCCTAAACTTTAATATTTAAAACCAATACTATGAAAAAACTATTGTTTCTTTCTTTTGCCACTCTTTTTCTTTTTTCTTGCAGCAAGGATGACAATCCTGAAATTAACCCAATTGTTTCGGGAGATTATGCAAAAGGGATTTTTATAACCAATGAAGGTCCTTTTAGTAATGGCAGCGGCTCCATTACATTTATTTCTGAGGATTTTAATACGGTTGAACAAAAAATTTATAGAAAGGTCAATGGTTCCGATTTAGGGAACATTGTTCAATCTATGGGTCTTCACGATCAAAATGCCTTTATTGTGGTAAATAATTCCAATAAGGTTATGATTGCCAATCGGAATACCTTTGTTCGAGTGGATTCAATTACCAGCGGGCTCGAAAGTCCAAGATATTTTGTTGGCGCCGGTTCCTCCAAGGGTTATATTACAAATTGGGGAGATCCTAATAATAATGCGGATGACTATGTGGCCGTAGTGGATTTGACCAATAATTCGGTATCGGCAAAAATTCCCGTTTCCTTTGGACCGGAGAGAATGTTGGTTCACAACAACAAGGTATATGTTGCCCACCAAGGGGGATATGGACAGAATAATCTCATTTCGATAATCTCGGGAAATACGGTTGAAAAGACTATAACAGTTGGTGATGTTCCCAACTCCATGGTTGTAAAAGGGAATGATCTCTTTGTACTCTGTGCCGGAAGTCCACTTTATTCAGGAACGGAAACGGCGGGATCTTTAATAAAAATTGATCTTGGTTCGGGAGCGGTTACAAAAACCTATCCGTTTGCTACTACACAGCATCCCACAAGTTTAACTGCTGATGGTGACACCTTGTTATATACTCTTGACGGCAAGATTTATAAATTGGATGCCTCTGCTGTTACCTTGCCAGGAACCGAAATTATTGAGGGATTCTTTTACGCCCTTGAAGCGAAAAATGGAAAACTTTTTGCAACGGATGCCGGAGATTACTCAAGTCAGGGTGTATTAAAAGTTTTTGATCTATCAACCAATCAAGAAATTCACGAATTCCAAACAGGAATTATTCCTGGAGGAATTTACTTTAATGAATAATTACGATACTATTTTATGAAGAAAGGGTTCTATTCCATTTTGAAAAGGAATAGAACCTTTTCTATTTTTAAATGCCAAAAACAGTTTTTATATGATTCCCATGACAGTAGATGAACGAATTGCCAATTCTGAAACCCGAATATTTAAAGCGGTATTTCCCAACACCACTAACCATTATGATACTCTGTTTGGAGGTACTGCGATGCAAATGATGGATGAAGTGGCTTTTATCGCAGCCACTCGTTTTAGCCGGCAAAGAATGGTTACTGTATCTTCTGATAGAATAGATTTTACAAAACCAATTCCCGCGGGAACAATTGTTGAATTGATAGGCAAAGTATCCTCTTTAGGCAGGACCAGCCTAAAGGTAAAGGTGGAGATTTATATTGAAGAAATGTATTCCTACAGTCGTGAGATAGCTGTAACTGGCGAGTTTACTTTTGTCGCAATCGATGAAGATAAAAACCCCGTTAAAGTGCTTTCTTAGACATTTATCAGAAGCATTTTCATTTTAAAGTAAAATGGGTTTAATTAATGCACAATCATTTCCTCATTGATTGGTGAATTCCTTTTACTATTGGAAATTTCTTTTAGATTCTTAATGTTCCTATTCACAGGTCTCGGCAAGCCGGCAATTTCATGAAGGGCTTCGGCAAGAAGTGGTTCATTTGGATTTCCCAGTTCACCTAAATCAAAAAAGTTCTCTTTCATAGTAATATTGGGAAACAGACCATTGTTATAATCGGTTTTTCCGACTTTATTGGCGGTTTTAAAGACCAAGGGCAGCATAACATACGAATGTCCGGTAGCTGCCTGCTCTTTACTGAAATTTGGTGCAGGTGCATCATATAATAAAAAAGAGGCTTGAAATTTTCCCACGGTTGTATCACCTACTTGTACTGTGTTTATATAGGGTTTTAAGCCATTAATGACCAGTTCGCTGGCCGAAGCAGTGCTTCGTGAGGATAACACATATACCCGGCTAAGATTAAGACTGTTAATGGCGGAGCCGTCGGAAATGGAATTATCGAAAAGTCCATTTCTTCCCCGTTCCGGTTGACGATCTTCATTCCAAAATTCTTTATAGAAAATATCGCCATTGAATTGTCCCGTTACCATGCTTGCCAAATCGGTAGCAGTGGCCACAGAGCCGCCACCATTGTACCTAAGGTCCAAAACCACATCGGTAACACCTTGGGATTTAAACATTCCAAAAGCGTCATTTAATTGACCGTCATAGCGCTGGATAAAGGAATTGTACATTAGATATCCAACTTTTTGGCCGTTTAGTTCAAAGGTTTTGGTAATATATACCGGATTTTCATCGTATTCGGTTTTGGTAAGTGTCTTGGAAGTACCCGTTAATTGGAAATTTTGGCCATCATAAGTTGCAAGGTCTATGGTATAACTATTTGGAGAAAGTAAATCATTGTAATTCGTTTCATTTAATTGTACCCCATTTACTTTGGTAAAAATATCACCACGATTTAATCCCTTCATTTCTGCATCGGAATTGGGAAGGACGTATCGTACATAACCAAAAACATTTTGACTGTTATCTGGGTAGTAGACCAATCCATATTCCATCCCATTACTAAGCGAGATTCCCTGAAGGGCATCCTCGATTACTCTATAATCGCTAAAAAGTCGGCTAAAGCGATCTCCACTCCAAGTTAGTCGGTCGAACAAGGCTTCGGGACTATCAAAACTTTTTAAATAATTATTTAGCTCTTGCTCATCCGCAAAAGCATCATTGGCCAATTTTGGTATTTTTTCTTTATAGAGATAGTAATAATTAAGTCCGCGATAAATAAAACTCTGAATTTCCTGGGTGGAGGCGGGGCGAATATTGTCGTCCATATCTTCGAAACAGGAAACGGAGAGAGAGGAAACTGCCAACAATATCAATAAAATCTTTATTTTCATCTTAAAATGCGTTATAGCGTAAAAATAGTTTATTTAAGTGAAATCTATAGGCAACAAATGAGTTCCTTGTTATAAACCCAGCCATTCTTAATATAATGAAAGCGGATGGAAAGGGTAGGAAAACTAAATGTAACAAATTGATGTTCCATTCGTCGTAATAGTATAAAGGAAGAATTAAAAAGGAATCAATGGACAAAAAAGAATTTATCGGGGTGGTAATGCCTATTAAAGATAGATTATACCGTTTGGCCAAAAGAATCCTGGTTTCCAACGATGAAGCAGAGGATGCTGTCCAGGAAGTTCTTTATAAACTGTGGAAAGGAAAGCAAAGTTTTGAAACGTATAAAAATCCCGAAGCCTACGCGATAACGATGACCAAGAATTACTGTTTGGACCGATTAAAATCCAAACAGGCATCAAATTTGAAGATTGTTCATAGTAATTATCCTACTTCGCAGAACATTGAGTTGGATTTGGAAGCGAACGATGGTGTGGCATTGGTTTTTAGGATTATGGAAACTTTGCCGGAACAACAAAAAATGGTGCTTCAGTTACGGGATGTTGAGCAAATGGAATTCCCTGAAATCGCAAAAATTCTGGATTGCAACGAAACTGCAGTCCGCGTTTCACTTTCCAGGGCCCGCAAAAGCGTTCGTGAGGCAATGATAAAAAAATATAATTATGGAATTGAGCAAAATTGAAAATCTGTTAGAGTCCTATTTTGGAGGGGCCACAGATCTTGGGGAAGAAGAAATCCTGATGGAATATTTTAACGGTCCTAATGTTGCCGACCATCTGATGGCATATAAACCGATTTTTGAAGGTTTGCTTATGGCGCGGGCCGAAAAATCCCGTAGGGACTTCAAGTTGGAAACGAAAAATACAACAGGAATTATTGGGTCCAGATGGTATGCCATAGCGGCAATGTTAGTGGTGATTTTTGGGATTTTGGGCTTTTTTATAACCCAGCCCCGATTGTCAGCGGAAGAAAAAGAGGCTTTGATTGCTTTTGAAAATAGTAAAAAGGCAATGATTCTGCTTTCGGAAAACCTAAACAAAGGCACGCAGCAACTCCAGTATGTTGACCAATTCCGGGTTGAAAAAAATAAAATCTGGAAGAAGAACTAAATACAAAACAAGAAAAATAATTGATAAAAAAACAAAATATAAACAATATAAAGATGAAAAAAATAACATTAATACTTATGATGGCCATTGCGCCAGTTATATCTTGGGGTCAAAATGCTTTTGACGCCTTTGAGAATGCCAAGGATGTCACTTCTGTGGTTGTTACCAAAAACATGTTTAAACTTTTAAGTAAGATGGACCTTAATTCCAGCGATCCCGAAGCGCAGGCATATTTGAATATGGTAGACAATTTGGACAATATCAGGATATTTACCACCGAAAACCCTGTTGAGGCAAAAAAAATGGATGCAGCGGTGGCGAAATATGTTTCGGATTCCAAGGATCTCGGGGAATTGATGCGCATAAAGGACAAAGGACAAAACATTCAATTTTACAGTAAGGAAGGAAAGAATGAAAATTTTGTCAGGGAACTATTAATGTATTTGACAGGATCAGAGGATGGAAAAAACACAACTGTGATTATGAGCATTACTGGCAATATCGATTTGAAACAGATTTCGAAATTGACCGCGGAATTAAAAGTTCCTGGAAGTGATCAATTGAAGAACATTGACAAAAAGAAAAATAAATAATGGCAACCATTAAATATATTCTCGCATTCCTTTTGGTCGCTACAAGCTTAATATCCTGCAGTAACCCATCTCTTCAAAAGTACCTGGTTGAAAAGCAAGATGATCCGGATTTTGTGAAATTCGATTTAGCCACAAGCATGTTGGAAGGTAAAAACAGCAACTTCAGTGAAGAAGATAAAGCTATTTTAAAAACAATTAAAAAAATCAATATTGTTGCCTATCCTATTAAAGATGGAGATTCCATTGCCTTTGAATCGGAGAGGAAACAATTGGAAACCATCTTGGCCCAAGATCAGTATAAAGATTTGACCCGAATAAAAAGCAAGGACTGGAACGCCACATTAAAATATTCCGGCGATGAGGAAGCCGTGGATGAAGTAATTGTTTTTGCCAGCGATAACTCCAAAGGTTTTGCGGTTTTTAGGGTATTGGGTAACAATATGCGTCCAGATCAGATTCTGCAATTAGTGCACAGAATGGATGATGGAGATATGGATCTTTCCAAACTCACCGGATTAAGCAAAATTTTCAAGGATTGAATTTTAATACTCGATCCATTTCCGTTGAGCACGGTTTTTATAAAAAAAAATCCACGGCAGTTTAAACACAGCCGTGGATTTTTTTTGGGCTTTTCAGAAAATTAGATACCTGTATAATTATCGGGTGTAATGTTCCGCATTTCTCTTTTTACACTTTCAGGAACTTCCAATGTTTCAATGAAATTGGCCATGGACGTTTTGTTTATCCTTTCATTGGTCCTCGTAAGACCTTTAAGCGCTTCGTATGGATTGGGATAACCTTCTCTTCTTAGAATGGTTTGTATTCCTTCGGCCACAACGGCCCAATTGTTCTCAAGATCCTGTGCGAACTTGGTTTCGTTCAATAATAATTTATTCAATCCTTTCAGGGTTGCTTGAAAGGCAATTAAAGTATGTCCTATTGGAACCCCTATATTTCTTAAAACCGTACTATCGGTAAGATCCCGTTGAAGCCTGCTAATGGGCAATTTTGCCGAAAGATGTTCAAAAAGAGCATTGGCAATTCCTAAATTCCCTTCACTGTTTTCAAAATCGATGGGGTTTACTTTATGCGGCATAGCGCTTGAACCTACTTCTCCCTCTTTTATTTTTTGCTTGAAATAGTCCATTGAAACATAACTCCAAATATCCCTGTCCAAATCGATAAGAATGGTGTTGATTCTTTTAAGAGCATCAAAAAGGGCGGCCAAATGATCGTAATGTTCTATTTGCGTTGTTGGAAAGGAGTAGTGAAGTCCCAAAGTTCCTTCTACAAATTTTTTACCGAATTCCTTCCAGTCAACATCAGGAAAGGCAACTTTATGGGCATTAAAATTTCCCGTTGCGCCCCCAAATTTAGCCGCGTTTTTAATATTGTTCATTAAATCGAACTGTTCATTAATTCGAACAACAAAAACTTCCAATTCTTTGCCCAATCGGGTGGGGGAAGCAGGTTGACCGTGGGTACGTGCCAGCATGGCCACATCTTTCCAGGTATTTGAAAGCTCTTCGATTTTATTTTTTACTTCCATCAATAAAGGAACATACACATTGTTAAATGCGTCCTTTAATGAAAGTGGCACGGCAGTATTATTAATATCCTGTGAAGTCAATCCAAAATGTATAAACTCCCGGTATTTGGAAATTTTCAGTTCTTCAAACTTGTCTTTGATAAAGTATTCAACGGCTTTTACATCGTGATTGGTAACTTTTTCTGTTTCCTTTACTTTTACCGCATCCTGCACGGTAAAATCGAGATATAGTTTTCGTAATTCGGGGAATAGGTTCCGGTCAAAATCGCTTAATTGCGGTAGGTCCAATTCAACAAGGGCGATAAAATATTCTATTTCTACTTGAACGCGATAACGGATCAGTGCTTCTTCAGAAAAATAAGGGATTAGGCATGCTGTTTTGGAGGCATACCTTCCGTCGATAGGCGAAATGGCCTGTAAGCTGTTGGAATACATGGTTCAAAATTTAAAACGGCAAAGATAAGCATCTCCAGTAAGTATTATGGCTTTGTTGGACTATATAAATCCTAGACCATTTTATTAAGTGGATTTTCATAAATAGTAGCCACCTCTAATTGGCTAAACCGAATTATATAATTTTTGAATCAAAAATTCGGTCTTTTGTGCTAAAACTCCCTGGAAGGCTCCACTAATTTCGATTTTTAGAAGATTGCTATGAAGATTAACCTTGGTCAGAGTTTTTTGACTGAGGTTTTTTTAATTATAATTTTTGTCCTCTAGTTGATAAGTAACTCCTATTTATTTTTTTTTATACTTCATAATTTAAAGTTTCCTTATTGCTAAAGATAGATGGTTAATTGGGTTGAGTATAGAATGGGTGTTACCGAAAGTTTTATCACCTTACAATTAATCGACTTTTCTGACAATAACATTTATTGATGAAAAGAAGCTGACTCAAAACTAGTTTGTGTTGGTCCGGTTGCGCGCAGTCGAAATCTAATTGATTATCATCACAATTAGTTCTCGAGTGAGCTCGAACAGACACTGAATTAGTTTTGAACCAGCTTTAATGAGGTTAATAACCGTATAAGCTAATAATGCTTTGTAATATTCCGCCGTTCTATAATGAACGAAATGATGGAAAATGCGGCCAAAATATAGAAAAATATTTTGGCGGATTCAATTGGACCAAATCCCAGTCCCAGAAATCCTAGGATGGCGGTCACCAGCGTGAGGAAAAAAAATATAAACGTCCAGAACATAGTGAGGAAATTGAGGATGAATAAAATTATAAGTCAGGACCATAAAGTTAATAAAAAGTTAATTTAAAACCTAATTTGTAATCAAACTTATAGTCTTTAGAAACTTTATTTTAATTAAGCCTAAATTCTTACAATTGTTTCTGGGTTTTGTAGGGAATGTTGCGAAAAATAAAAAAAAGTAATTACAGTGAATTGTCAATGATTTCTTGAACTACCTCAGGATTGAGCAGAGTTGATATATCACCGAGATTTCCTGTATCCTTTTCGGCTATTTTACGCAGAATCCTTCGCATAATCTTTCCACTTCTTGTTTTGGGCAAGCCGACGGTAAATTGGATTTTATCAAGTTTGGCAATTGGACCAATATGTTCCGTAATTATTTGGTTTATTTCTTTGCGCAAATTATCGTGCAACCGACTTTCACCACTCTCTTTTAAAATTACAAAACCATATAAAGCATTGCCTTTTACATCGTGAGGAAATCCTACAATGGCACTTTCAGCAACCGCTGGATGTTCGTTAATGGTATCCTCAATGGGAGCTGTGCCAAGATTATGGCCTGAAACTATAATTACATCATCCACTCGTCCCGTAATACGATAATAGCCGGTATTGTCCCTGAGGGCACCATCACCCGAAAAATAATAATTTTCAAAAGTTGAAAAATAGGTTTCTTTATATCTCTCGTGATTGCGCCAAATGGTTCGCGCCATTCCGGGCCATGGAAATTTAATACACAGCCTTCCGTTTACCGAATTTCCTTTCAGTTCCTTTCCGTTTTCATCCATTAGGGCAGGTTGTACACCGGGTAGTGGCAGGGTGGCATAGGTTGGAATGGTAGGCGTGGCATAGGGAATGGGGGAGATCATAATACCTCCAGTTTCAGTTTGCCACCACGTATCTACAAGGGGACATCTTTTCCTGCCGATATTGTCGTTATACCAATGCCAAGCTTCCTCATTAATGGGTTCACCTACACTGCCGATTATTTTTAGAGAGGAAAGATCGTGCTCTTCCAGAAAATTCAAATTTTCTTTTGCGAGCGCGCGGATGGCAGTAGGAGCAGTATAAAACTGGTTAACCTTATGTTTTTCTACCACTTCCCAAAACCGGCCAAAATCAGGATAGGAGGGAATGCCTTCAAAAAGGACAGTTGTGGCGCCATTTGCCAAAGGTCCATAAACAATATAACTGTGTCCTGTAACCCAACCTATATCCGCTGTACACCAGAAAACATCATTATCGCGGTATTGGAAAACATTTTTAAATGTATGGGCAGTAAAAACCATATAGCCAGCGGTGGTATGAACCATACCCTTTGGTTTCCCGGTAGAACCGGAAGTATATAATATAAATAGGGGATCCTCTGCATCCATGCTTTCAGGTTCACATTCGCTACTTGCGGCATCCAAAAGGGGCTGCAACCATTTATCCCGATTCTCCTTCATTTTGATGTCAGAATTTATTCTCTTGGCAACCAAAACAGTCTTTACACATTCGCAGCTTTCCAGAGCTTCATCTACTATACCTTTGAGGTCGATGGTCTTGTTGCCGCGATAAGATCCGTCACTTGTTATTACCATTTTACAATCCGAATCGTTGATGCGCATGGATAGTGCGGACGCGGAAAAGCCTGCAAATACTACCGAGTGTATTGCTCCAATCCGCGCACAAGCCAATAGGGACACGGCCAGTTCGGGAATCATGGGTAAATAGATACATACGCGGTCTCCTTTTTGGATACCGTGATTGTGCAATACATTGGCAAAGCGGCAAACCCGGTCGTGAAGTTCACGGTAGCTTATATGCTGTGACTCTTCGGAAGGATCATTTGGTTCAAAAATTATAGCTGTTTTATTTGCGTGTAGATAGAGGTGGCGATCAATACAGTTTTCGGTAATATTCAATTTTGCTCCTTGATACCACTTTATTTCCGGCTTGGAAAAATCATATTCCAAAACCTTGTCCCATCGCTTCCTCCAGACAAAGTTTTCCTCTGCTATTTCTTCCCAAAAATTTTCCGGATCTCTTACAGATCTTCTATAAACTTGAAAATATTCCTCTAAATTTTTTATGTGGTAATTGCTCATATCAATTCAGTTTTGATTGCGTGGTAATAAATTTCGTGAATTTGATCAGAAATATATCCAAATAAGTGCAATCTTTAAACTTTAGGATCAATTTTATGATTAAAGGTTTTTATACCGAAGTTAGTTTTTGCATAGGACTGTTATTACCAGGAAAAATAGGTATGTATTGTTACCTAAGGAGGAATTCACTGTAGTAACTAAGACTTTCAATTTTTCAAGTCACCATTTTACATTTGCATAAATTTGCAATAGTGGAACAATGCGGTCCAGAGCGTTTTGCTTTTCCACAATAGTTTTACTGCTAGAGTACTATATAATATTTTTTAAATATGAAATTCAAAATTTTCCTCAGTTGTTGCGCATTGGCCATTACCGTAGGGTGTAAATCGGGAGAAACCGAATCCAAAAGGTTAGGACAAAATCCTAAGGAGGTTAAAATACCTCCAAGGGAATATTCCATTGGAGCCGTACTTTGGCAGCAACATTCGGGAGAGTATAGGGCCTTGGCATATCAGGCTTTTAATCTCGCAAAAATGAAGTTGGACTCCATTATTAAGGCGGGAAATGCTTTTTCCAAACCATTGGCAATTGTAACGGATATTGATGAAACTATTTTGGATAATAGTCCATACAGCGGAAAACAAATTGAAATGGAGGAAGATTATTTTCCAGAACGATGGAAAGATTGGGTGAATCAAAAAAAAGCAAAATCAATTCCCGGAGCGGCTAATTTTTTTAACTATGCTAAAAATAAGGGGGTCGAAATATTCTATATCTCCAATAGAAACCACGACCAGGAAAAAGCCACACTTGAAAATCTTAAATCGGAAAACTTTCCTTTTGCCGACTCCTCCCACATATTATTGGAAAAGGATACAAGTAAAAAGGGAGATAGAAGAAAATCGGTAGCCACTACACACGAAATTGTCATGCTTTTGGGAGATAATCTCACCGATTTTTCCTCCATTTTTGAAAATAAATCGACCGAAGATCGAAATAGAAGCGTTGACAGTTTAAGAAATGCTTTTGGAAACCGGTACATTATACTTCCTAATGCTATTTATGGTGATTGGGAAACCAAGGGTATTTTGGAAGGAAAGTATGACTGGAACAAATTCCAAAAAGATTCCATCCGCCGGGAGAAGGTCATTTCTTATTAATCTTTATTTTTAGATACTGACTGGTTGAAATTTCCCGTACATTTTTTTGCTTGATATATATTCCAATTCCTTGTGGTCTGATTAAAATTAGATTCCCCGGAACAAGCTAGACCAATAAAAACCTTCCAGGATTTTCTTAAATCAGGACTTTCTTTTTCAGTTTGATCAAAAACAAACCTAGATATCACAAATTTCGTATTCTTTTAAATTTTTAATGGTTTACGATTTAGTCTTGGCTCCCATCAGGGCGGACAGGCTTGGCTTTAGGCTCTTTATTCTAGTATGGCTACGGTATTGTTTCTTATCTCGGACAAGGGATTTAAATCTATTCCATTTCATTCCTTTAAAATTTGCCTTGCATGCTGGTAAAATTGGAGTTCAGACAATTTTTTATTTCAATGAGTTAAAAGTCATCTTTGTTAATTACTAACTTGTAGGAGATTAATTTGAAAGTTATTACGTAGAATTTTTGAATCGCTATTCATTTATGGATGCGACAAAGATTTTCAATGTTTTTTTGAGCTTGCCTGCTATTTTAATAGCATTGGGAAAAATAAGCAGTGATGTTCCTCTTTATCCTACTTTCTTGAAATGTTAGATGCGAGGGTTTTAGTATAACCCGATCAAAACATTTACTGAAACTGTTATGTCCTTCTTTATTTCTTCGGAGTATTCCAATGTGAAATTGATTGACCATCTTTTTCTATATTTCATCGTAGTGGCTGGTATTATCTTTCTCCTGGTTGTTGGTTATATCACCTTTTATTTAATAAAATATAATTCCAAACGGCGTCCACAATTACCTCCACAGCTAGAGGGCAGTGTATCCGTTGAAATATTTCTGACCGCAATGGCTATTGCGGTAACTTCTGTCTTTGTATATCTCACAATTTCAACAATGGGAAAAGTCCAAGATATTCCCGAACATCCCGAACCATTTCTTCAAATAACTGGCCATCAATGGTGGTGGGAGGCGAGATATCCAAAAAGTGGTGTGGTTACCGCTAATCAAATTCATATTCCCATAGGTAAAAAGGTATTGTTGCAGCTAAATTCTGCCGATGTAATCCACAGTTGGTGGGTTCAGGATCTGGCCCAGAAAATGGATATGATTCCTGGAAATACCAATTATATATGGATGTATGCCGCGCACGAAGGGGAATATTTAGGTACCTGTAGCGAGTTCTGTGGCCAGGGACATGCCCGCATGCGAATTCGGGTAACTGCCCAAACCCCGAAGGATTTCGCGAATTGGGAACGCCAGCAGTTACTCCCCGCCGTATCTAGCCATAATCCTCTGTCTATAAAAGGCAAGGAGCTATTCGAACAAAAAACCTGTACCAACTGCCATTCCCTTAACGGAATGGATTATGCATCGGACATAGGTCCCAATTTGACCCATTTTGCCAGTAGGAAGAGGTTTTTGGCAGATATGAAGGACAACAATAGTGAAAATTTGAAAGAATGGCTTCGGAATCCACAAGAGGTAAAACCCGGAACACGGATGCCAAATTATATTCTTTCCACTAATGAGCTGAATGCTTTGGTTACTTATATCACAACCCTGAAATGAGTTTATACATTGAAATGCCAGAGGAAAATGAATCCCTTCCAGGATTGAAGGGAGGGAGAGGAAAGTTGCTATGGCTATCCTCTGTGGATCACAAGCAATTAGGGATAATGTATTTATGGCTAGCACTTCTTTTTTTTATTGTTGGAGGATTTTTAGCCATGATTATGCGAGCACAATTGTCTCTACCTGAAAATCACATTGTTTCGCCGGAAGCATATAATCAGATTTTCACCATGCATGGTACCACGATGATATTTCTGGTTTTAATGCCTGCCTCCATTGGTTTGGGAACCTATTTGATTCCTTTGATGATCGGTGCCAATGATATGGCATTTCCACGATTAAATGCGTTCAGTTTTTGGATGACTTGTATGGGCGGAATTTTGCTCTACTTCAGTTTTCTAGCAGGCGGAGGCCCGGATGCAGGCTGGTTTAACTATCCGCCCCTAAGCGAATTGAATTATTCTCCCAAGGTTGGAGTGGATTATTACTTAATAGGATTAATAATTACCGGCATTGGGAGTATTGGCGCAGCGCTAAATTTTATAACTACTATTTTATGTATGCGCTCCCCGCAAATGAGACTGAATATGCTCCCACTCTTTGCGTGGATGATGTTTGTTAATTCCTTCCTGATGTTGGCAGCTTTTCCTTTATTAAACTCGAGTTTATTTTTAATGTTACTTGACAGACAGTTTGATGCGCACTTTTTTTTGCCATCCTCCGGTGGATCGGCACTGTTATGGCAACATTTTTTTTGGGCTTTTGGACATCCAGAAGTTTATATTTTAGCTCTTCCTGCCTTTGGGATAATATCCGAAGTTATCCCTGTGTTCTCGCGTAAGCCGATTTTTGGATATAATTTTGTCGCTGCTTCCACTGTGGCTATTGCTTTGCTTTCCTACAGTGTTTGGGCCCACCATATGTTTGCCGTGGGCATGTCCAATGCCGCTAACAGCTTTTTTGCGATCAGCAGTATGCTGATTGGTATTCCCACGGGGTTAAAAATTATTAATTGGATAGGAACGATGTACAAGGGAAGTATTCATATTACCCTTCCCATGATGTTCGCCATGGCATTTTTAATAGACTTCACGCTTGGAGGATTGAGCGGAATTTCTTTTGCCATTGTTCCTATAGACTGGCAGTTGACCGATACTTATTACTTGGTAGCACATATCCATTACGTGTTTTTGGGTGGCAGTCTATTCGGGATTTTTGCTGGGATTTATTATTGGTTTCCCAAGATGAGCGGCAGGTTTCTTTCCAAAAATATGGGAAAATGGCATTTTTGGTTGTTTATAATCGGTTTTAATGTCACTTTTTTCCTGCAACATATTTTGGGAATGTTAGGAATGCCTAGACGAATTTTTACCTACCCAGATCTTCCATATTGGAAAATACTTAATCTTTTTTCATCCCTTGGAGCTATTTTGATGTTTGCCGGAATGAGTGTCTTTTTTTGGAATCTGTATAAAAGCCTGAAAAAGCCCAAGGCAGTGCCAGCAAATCCTTGGAATGCCTGGACGTTGGAATGGTCTGTACCATCGCCTCCTGATCTAAAAAATTTTGTTCAAATACCGCCGGTTCATAGTCGGAGGCCTTTATGGGATTTAGAACATCCCGATCGGCCGGATAAAAGACTAAACTGACACTACAAAAAAGAAATTTTTTTGCTTGTAACTATTTTGAAAAATGAATAATAAAGGTAAAATAGTAATGCTGCTTTTTATTGGCTCGGAAGCGTTTTTCTTTATTGCCCTCATTATAGCCTACGTGTATTACAGGAATTTCACGGATGCCACGGATACGGTCGCAAAATACTTGGATGCGTTAAGAACCGGGATTTTTACCTTATTTCTTATTGCGAGCAGTGTTTCTCTTATTTTCAGTAAAAAAGCCTTTTTAAAGGGAAATCTTTTGCGCTATAAAATTTTAATGACCATAACTATTCTCCTCGGAATCATTTTTATAATCGGTCAGATTAATGAATATGTGGGGCTTTATGACAAACAAGTTACACTTAAGCAGGATATTTTCGGGTCAAGCTTTTTTGCGCTCACAGGCTTCCATGGACTTCATGTTATTATTGGCATAATTGTTCTCTCAATTTTACTAGGGATTTCTTTGGGTAAAATGCGAATAGTGACATTATCGGCCATTCACGGAGCAGATATGTATTGGCATTTTGTGGACGTAGTGTGGCTTTTTGTTTTTTACTTTGTTTATATAACTCCTTTATTATGAATTTTTTGTATTATTTCTTTGATAAATCGAATTGGTCGTTCCCCGGGGTTTTGGTTGTTTCTGGACTCTTCATATGCTTTCTATTATTCCTTAAAACCGATGGAAAACGAAAGCTGTTTTTTGGAATTGCAATTATTTTGGTTTACCTCAGTCTCGGTTCGCCTCTTTCTGCACTGGCTGATTTTGGTATGCATAGCATAATGATGCTACGCCAATTTTTTATTTTGATGTTGGCACCGGTTTTTTTGCTCCAATCTTTACCCAAAAATGTATTTCGTAGTGGCTTTTTTGGCGGCATCGATTTTTCCCGAAGTACATCAATTTCAATATTATTTTTCTGGAGTGTGGGAGCTATTGCGATGTGGGGAGGTCATTTTTTAAATGCGGCCATTCTTTCCGCCAAAACCGGAATAGCAATATGTGGCCTTAGCGTTGCAAAAAACAGTTGGGTATCACAAATTTCACCTATTGTTCTTATTGGGGCAACCTTATTCTGTGGATTGATTTTTGCATTCCCCATATTCCATCCCACCCGTTCCCGGAGATTGCCTTCATTAAGCAGGATAATTTATCTTTTTACCGCTTGTTTAAGTTGTTCCCTTTTAGGGATTTATATAACATTCTCGGCATCCTCCGCCACTGCTTTGGAAGCTGTGCCTCAACTGACTACCTTGCGTAATCCTCTCCCCATATCCCTAAGAACAGATCAGGAAATCGCTGGATTATTAATGTGGATTCCTGGATGTATTTTTTATGTCCTAATTTCAATGAAGATTTTATATCAATGGTATAGCAGTCCTTTTTCTGCTTGGGAATATTTTCAACCCGATTTTAAGGAAAGAGAAATCTCGCAATCAGTTATAAGTGGAAGAGCAGAAGAGATATAAAGCACAGCCGGAAGAACTTCCGAAACCAACCTATTGGCCATTCTTTTTGGCAATGGGAGCTGGGTGTATGTTATGGGGTATTTTGACTACATGGATTATTACCTGTATTGGTATTATAATTTTTGCTATTGCCCTTAGCGGATGGATCCTTAATATTTATAGTGAACTTACTAAAGATGAAAGCGATGGCGTGTGAATGTGAAAATAGGGATTCGGAAAGGACATTAACCCGACGCAGTTTTCTTAGTAAATTATCCTTCGGCATTGGGGCCATAATGGCAAGTGCATTTTCGTTTCCACTTATTATAGCCCTTCTCGATCCTGTAACTCGCAAAACGGGAAAAAAATGGCGTAAAATTGGATTGACTTCCGATTTTGACGAAGGCAAAGTAAAGCTGGTAACATTTAAAAATGCTTCGCCCTATCAATGGAGCGGAAAAATTGCTGAGTCGGCAGCATATATCCGCAGGGAGGAAAACAATCATTTTGTAGCTTTTTCTGTTAATTGCAGCCATCTGGGATGTCCTGTCCGTTGGGAGGAAGCGCCCCAATTGTTTATGTGTCCGTGTCATGGAGGAGTTTATTATAAGGACGGATCAAGAGCCGCTGGACCTCCACCTCGTGGGTTATACCAGTATCCCTTAAGGATTGCGGGGAACTTTGTGGAGATTCAAACCGATGCCATCCCAATTACCAATATCAACACGTGAACAAAAAAATAAATCGAATATGGAATTGGATAGATGATCGTGGGGGAATTAGCAATTTATTGAAACCCTTAAAAAACCATCTGGTACCGCCAAACGTAAAATGGAATTATGTTTGGGGAAGTGCAACCCTTTTTTGCCTTGCGCTACAGGTGATTACAGGGATATCCTTGGGATTTCTATATCAACCTTCGGCAGATGTGGCTTATCAGTCCTTACAATATATTGAGGACCAAGCTTTTTTAGGCAGCTTCATCCGGGGCCTACACAATTGGGGCGCCTCGGGAATGATTTTTTTGATGGGAATGCATCTAGTGCGAGTGTATTTATATGCAGCCTACAAATATCCTAGGGAAATGAGTTGGATATCGGGAGTTGTTTTGATGGGGCTAACCGTTGTGATGGCATTTACTGGCCAGCTTCTTCGGTGGGACAATAATGGTGTTTGGTCTGCAGTAGTGGCCGCGGAGCAATTGGGACGCATTCCGTTTTTTGGGGAATCGATTTCATACTTTCTTCTGGGTGGAAAGACAATAAATGGTGAAACCTTAAATCGGTTTTTTTCAATGCATGTTTTTCTTTTTCCTGCCCTGTTATTTTTGATTGTATGCTATCATTTATATCTGGTATTTAGAAATGGAATTTCCGAACCTCCAAAAGCAGGGCGATTATTGGATCCTAAAACCTATAGAATTTGGTATCTAAATCTCCTTGAGAAGCAAGGAGTTCCTTTTTTTCCGGACGCAATTTGGAGAGATGCTGTGTTCAGCCTTTTCGTGCTAATAGTTTTGATTATACTCGCTTTCGCTATAGGTGCGCCTACCCTAACTTCTCCTCCAGACCTTACTAATGTGGATGCCAACCCGAAACCCGACTGGTATTTTACTTGGATTTTTGCAATTTTCGCACTAATGCCGCGGCAATTGGAATCCTATGTGATGTTTTTGGCACCACTAATTGGAGGAGTATTCTTGTTCTCCATTCCCTTTTTATCCAATAGGGGCGAACGGAGCCCTATTCGCAGACCATGGGCTGTTGCCGGTATTATGTTTGTAGTTTTGTCTGTAGGCAGTCTTTGGTATTTGGGCAATCGAGCAGCCTGGCATCCAAGGTTTAACAGTGCTCCACTTTCTGAATATAACACTATTCCCAATCCATCTGAAAATGTGCGGAGAGGGATCGAACTATTCAATACCGAGGGGTGTATATATTGTCATAAAATTGGGGACAATGGTGGAATCCGTGGGCCAAATCTTTCGGAAGTCCAAAATAGGTTGACCGAACAGGAAATAGTGATAAGGATTATGAACGGGGCAGAAAATATGCCTGCATATGCAAGTTCGCTAAGTAAAGAGGATCTTGATAATATTGTGGTAATGCTTATGAGCAACAAAGCAAAATAAGATACAGCTTAGGAGGGTTAATTTTCTTAAATTTATAAGGTTGCTTTAATTTGATCATTTTTTATTTATGAGAATAAAATTCGCATTATGGATTCTCCTGATCTCAACAATTTCGTGTGCTGGCCCCTATTTGCGAAACGATGATGGAACTAAGGTGAATTTGGGAATCCATTCTGAGTTTGAAGTTATTTTATACGGTGAGGGTCAATCAAATTTTTCTTGGGGACTTTCTCAGCCTACTACTTTTATAGAACTTCAGCAGCCTGTGGGAAAGATACATAAAGATAGCTTGATGGAATATATTTTCACATTTAAAGCAACAGCTGAGGGGATGGAAATTCTTAGGATGGAATATAGTAATGGGGTGGAAAATATAGATGATTATGAACTTTTTATTTCGGTAGGAACGCTGGGTACCATTCTGTAATTTTTTGTCCAAGTTTCTCGCTTCCCAATTCAGTTCATAATCGTTTTAGGGTTTGGAGCCTTCTGTTTTTAATTCCGTTATATATGCAATTTTTATCCCTTGGCATCCTTTCTAAAAACGCTCCCTTGGAAAATAATCCAGGGAGGGATAAATTTTTTAATTCCATTAAAAAATTGGAACCTGGATATTTTGCATTCGTCATGGCTACTGGAATAGTATCCATAGCCGCACATTATCTCACGTATAATTTACTGGCAAAAATCCTGTTAATCTTCAATAGCCTCATTTTCATTGTTCTGCTTTTAATCTTTTTGATCCGCATTTTCGTTTGGTGGAAATTTGTCGTTGAGGATTTTTACAACAGCAACAAAAATATGGGCTTCTTATCCTTTCCTGCTGCCTGTTGTGTACTGGGATCTCAACTGGTTCTTATTTCAAAAGAACCAATACTTGGGTTCATTTTATTTTTGATGGGATTTATTTCGTGGATATTTACTATTTACACCCTGTTTGCAATTTGTATTGAAGAATCCCACAAACCATCCTTAACAGGGGTCAATGGCTCGTGGTTACTTATTATAGTTTCCACACAATCACTGTCTGTTATAAGTGGCCTTTTGGCCTCTTATTTTTCATCTTATTCAGTTGAAATACTTTTCTTTTCCCTTATTTTCTTTTTGTGCGGATGTATGTTCTATATAATCATTATTACAATGATATTCTATAGGCTGTTATTTCTTAAAATCAAGGCGGATAAACTCCAGGCCAATTATTGGATAAGCATGGGTGCAGATGCCATTTCAGTTTTGGCAGGAACAATTTTGGTAGAAAATGCCGCCCATACCACGTTTTTAACAGATTTTATTCCTTTCCTAACTGGATTTTCTTCCTTTTATTGGGCTATTGGGACATGGTGGATCCCATTAATAATTGTACTTGGAATATGGCGGCACTGGGTGAAAAAAGTTCCGTTGGTCTATACATTTCAGTATTGGTCCCTGGTTTTTCCGTTGGGAATGTATTCGGTGTGTACTGCGAAACTGTCTGGAATGTTGGGACTGGATTTTTTGATGCCAATCTCATTCATATTCGGAATAATCTCCATAGTTGCGTGGTTAATAGTGCTACTAGGAATGAGTGTCTTTCTTAAAAAATCTTTTGAGATTCAATAAAATTTTTATTTTACGCAGAGAAAAATTTTGCTCTTAAATGGGAATCATCATTTCCCTATTTTTATAAAGCCTGCGTGTGTACTCTTTTCATTAGGGCCTCCAGTTCATTGGCAGTTTCCCTCAATTGTTTTTTACGCTCCTGAACCAAATCTTTATCTTCATAGTTATTTATACTGTCATAAACATCCAATGACAGTCTTTTATGTCTATCATGTAGCCTTTCCAGCTGGTCTCGATCGTTAGTTATATTTGTCATGATCACTGATTAAAGTTAATTTTCGATAATAATATTATTTAAATTTTCCACTAGCAACTTATAAAGTAAGAAGAAAACGTTTGGTTAAATAAAAAAGGTTTCTAAATATAAAATCAAATGGAAATATTTTTTAATGGATTCGAGTAAATTTTTGTTCCATAAATTTATTTCCCTAATTATATGAATATAAGACCATTTCTGGATTTGAGTATATCGAATCAAGAAAAATTGCTCTACCTGTTCTTTAGAATATGAGTCAAGAAATCCCTGGTTTCTTTATCAAAAATGCCATTGATTTCAAGATCTTTGTTGGTGGATTGAAATTCCTTTAAAACTTTCTCCGTCTTTGGACCAAAAATACCATCCGAGGTTCCACAATTATAACCTAATTGTTTTAGGCTATCCTGAAGGTGTTTAACATCAATTCCAGTGTCTCCATTCTTTAAATTTTTATCGGCAAAATTGTGTATTTGCGTTTCTATCAGTCTTCTAAATCCCAATACTTGCGAGGTAGGCATTGCTGTAATGGAAACTTGATTTCCTTGGTTGCCACCTAAACAATACACTCTATTTCCATCTTTTGAAAACCCTATAAAAAATGCAACATGGCCCTGCCAAGAATTTACACTTCCTCGCCAGAAAACCACCACATCTCCAGGCTCGGGCTCGGCAATTGGAAAACCTACATTGAGCCAGGATCGGGCAGAAAGACTTTTGGATCTAGATAAATCAGATTTTAAAGCCACCCAATTTACAAATAAACTGCACCAAGCAGTCTCGTCCGATGTGTAATCAAGAAAACCACAATCCTTAGCATATTGCAGAATTTGTGGATTGGTGGATGGACCGGCTACTTCCATTACCCCCAATTGGCTGGAAGCTATTTTTATAGCGTTGGACATGGTGTAAACGTTTTTTCGTTATAGTATCAAGGTAATCAATTATTTAGTAATGACAATTGATGTCGCTTTGAAAAATAATCTATCTCCAAAAAAAATTGAAACACTGGTATTCGGGATACTTTTATTAATTCCACCAAATAGAATTTCAAGATTTATATAAATATCCAGCCGTGTCCGATTAGAATGTAGGACCGCAGGGCTGAAAGACGTAAGACATTAGACTTGCTCCTTAATAGCAAGATATAAGTTAAATTGATTAAGCAATCTTTTTAACCATTAAATTTCGATCGTAAATTAAATATCAAGCTGTCACTTAATAAAAGGATTCTAAAAAGGCATCATCATTGACTCAACAGAACTTTGTAATATTTTAATCGGACGGTAGAGATAAATATCCAATTATCATAAGGACTTAAAAAATTTTAGCATTATTATAAGATTAAATAAGTTTTAGGATAGGTTTTTCGGTGTAAATTGAGGGATTGAATTAAATACCTATATAAAATGAGAGTACCTGTAGTTCGAAAGCAGTTTCATTTTTTGCCAGATTCCAGTAGGGTAGTAGGCCGATATTTTATGAATGGTGACGTGGCAACAAAAGATATGATTGCAAGAGTGTTAGCACTTAATGAAAGTGAAGTACACGTGGCCTTGTCGCAAACGCTGCGTGAATTCGCCTACCGACATCGAAATATTACCCGATTGTTCCGAAAACATTTTAATAATGCCCTAGGGTTAATAAAACAAATGTCGGTGAATTTGGAAAAAATTTCAGACGAACGCAAAATGCTTATTGGATCCTACCTGACAATGGAATATTCGTTGGAATCTACCGCTTTTTTCAACCCTTCCATTATCCCTGACGTGGACCAGACTTATTTGGAAGATGGGGAAATGCGGATCATAATTTCTTTTAGAGCAACCGGAGAAGGTCATATTTCCTCCATTGTATTTAGAAGGGCCATTATAGACAAAAACAACGATTTGCATTTAATGAGTATTGGAAAGTCCATGGATATTGCCGAAATCTCACAAAAGAAATCCTATCATAAGGGTAGGTTTGTAAAGAAATTGCAGGAGATGAAAATCCCTGAAAAATATTCCAAGGCAATTTTAGACGACCTTCCTAATCATTTTGAATATCATACGCTCAAAAACGCGGTCAATAGAATACTAAGGGACAATGAAATTAGTCCCGCACGAAGACTTGCCTTGGAAGAAATAACTTGGTTGGTGGATTCCTATTATGATATCGAGTTTGAACCTGATTCCGATATCAGTGAACGGGTAATTTATCCCATTTCGGAATCTGAAAGTAATGGGATAGAAGATGCCCGCTTTGTACACTTTACCGGCGATGATGGTTGTGTAAAATTTTATGCAACCTATACAGCCTATAACGGACATACAATTTTACCGAAATTTTTATCCACAGATGATTTTACCACTTTCCGAATTATGCCATTACATGGCAAAGGTGCAATGGGTAAAAATTTGGCTTTATTTCCCCAACGAATTAAAGGGAAGTATGCAATGTTGTCCAGATTGGACGGGGTAAATAATTATATAATGTTTTCTGACAGGATTACTCTTTGGAACGATCCTATTTTGATACAGGAACCCAAATATCCCTGGGAATTTTCAAAAATCGGGAACTGTGGATCACCAATATGGACAGAAAAAGGTTGGTTGATTATTACTCACGGAGTTGGACCTATGCGTCGATATTGTATTGGTGCGTCACTTTTTGATCTGGACGATCCAACCAAAGAAATAGGTAGATTGGAGGAGCCATTATTAATGCCTCTGGAAGTGGAAAGGGAAGGTTATGTGCCTAATGTGGTATATTCCTGTGGTTCCATTATCCACAACAATAATTTGATTCTTCCTTTTGCAGTTTCGGACTATTCCACCACCTATGCCGTAGTAAAAATGGAGGACCTATTTGAAGGTCTTAAAATGAGATAATTTCGCATTTGATAAAACAAAATTGGACCATCCCGATATTCTTTGGATTGGTCCAATTTTTATTATTTTTTATTTTACCACAGCAATGGTTTATTTCAGGAACTATCAATTTTCCGAAATTCTAATGCCGTTACGAGGTACTGACTGACTAATGTGGTGATTGTGTTCCTTGGCCAGCTTTTTCATCTCCCTAAAGTGGTAGGATTGTTCATAAGCCTGCAGTACTGTTAAATGGGCTATTAAATAAACCAAAGTACTTTCAGCGCCTTGGTTTCGATTGACGCCATAATCTTCAAAACCGTCACAACACCCTTTTGTATCGAAATCAAAAAGACTGAGTCGCAGATCATTTTCGCCCAAGAACCACATAAATGAAATAAACAATTTCTCTAAATAGGATTTTTCTTGGGTTAATTGAAATGCTTGATGATACATTAAGACCATGGCCAAAGCGTCAATAGGCTGTTGGGCATAGATCGATCTAGTTTGGTCTTTTTTAAACCACTGTCTATTTCCGATTACCGATAAATAACCATCCTTTAAGGTATGGGTAGTAAGAAAGTCCATTGTTTCAAAAGCAACTTTTTTAATTTTTTCACTATCCAAAATTTCTGCCGCGTGAAGAAGGGAGAGGGGCAGGATCCCATTATCATAAGCCAGTAGTGACTCAAACCATTCCCAATTTTCGGAGCTGTTTTTGTTATAATGATCTATCAGAACTTCGCTCATGTTGTTCAAAACTTCCTTCATTCCCTCGTCGTCAGGATTGGCCCGTAGATAGTATGTAATCCCAATTATAGTATTGGCAATGCCCCGAATCGATTTGATCTTGGTAAAATTGGGGGCGGCATCAAAGAAAACCAATCGTGCTGTTTGATAATAAGCATCGTTCGGAGCGTGACCCATAAGATATCCCAAAACCCATATGGTTCGTCCAAAGGAATCCTCGGAACCAATCTCATCTAAAAAGTTTCGGCTAAAACTAAGGAAGTTTCTAAAGGTTCCATCCTTGTTCTGCATATAATGGATATAGCTTAAATAGATGGGCATTAGTCGAAGTGCCTCCTTATCCTTTTTCTGTTTATAAGCCATACACACCATTAAAAGGGCGCGAGCATTATCATCAAGACAATAACCTTCTTTCAAATTCGGAATCCCGAATTTTGCATGCTGGATAATACCCGTATCGTCAGTCAATCTTTTTACATGTGCGAGCGAGAAGGGCGGAAGGAGTAAAAGATCGATAAACTTATCTTTTACTTGAGCTTTTAAGGGTCGGTCAATGAGCTTTTGAGCGAGGTGATGATATTTTTCCGCTATTTTCGGCCAAATTATATCCTGTCCATATTCTTTTGCTTTATCTCGTATAGTGTTCATTTTATCGGGATTATCGAGCAAATCAATGAGAATATTGGAAAGGCCGATATCATCTTTGAAATCGAATAGACACCCTTTGCCACCTTTCAGCAATTCTGCCGCATGCCAATAGGGTGTAGAGACCACGACACATCCAGACCCCATTGCAAAAGTAAGGGTTCCACTTGTTATTTGCGCCTCGTTTATGTAAGGTGTTATATAGATATCTGCTGCCGCCAAATATTTGAATAGCGTTTTTTCCTCAGCAAATTCGTTCACCAAATCAACGTTATTTTCAAGATTTAGTTTTTTTATAAGAAGATGGAGCGAGTTTCGATATTCCTCACCCGCCGATCGCAGTACATTGGGATGGGTCTTTCCCAATACCACATAACAAACTTCGGGGTGCTTTTTAATTACCTGTGGCAGCGCTTTGATCACCGTTTCTATTCCTTTATTGCGACCGATAAATCCGAATGTAAATAGTAATTTTTTATCTGTGAACTTGAGTTCCTTCCGGGATTTAACCTTATCAAAATGAAGATCCGGAACACCGTGCTCTATTCTTTCAATTTTTTCCTGGGGAACACCATAAATATTCTCGAGAAATCCAACGGCCTTTTGGGTCATTACCACAACCTTATCCGACATTTTGCATATCTGCTCCATAATGGATTTCTGGGTATAGGATGGATTTTCAAGAATGGTATGAAGGGTGGAAATCAAAGGTATCTTCAACTTATGCAATAACGGTAAAATATATACCCCACTTTGCCCTCCAAAGATGCCAAATTCATGTTCAAGGATACAGATATCTGCACCACTTCTGTTTATAAAATCCGCAGCTTTTAGATAATCTATTTGACGCTCTTGATGTATAGTGAATTTCACTTCTGGAGGAAAAGAATATTTTTCCAAATTATCATCCATTGAAATTACTATTACCTCTTTGTCCTCGTCGTCAGCAATTAGGGCATTTACCAAACATTGGGTAAAACTTCCTATTCCGCACTCCCTAGGAGGGTATGTAGCAATAAAAGCAATCTTCATTTCTTTTTATCTTTAATTAAATTGATTTCCATATAAAAGCCCGGATTCGAGGCAAGATCTTCTGTGATAAATCTCTAAGGTCTATAAATAAGGATCAGTAACAGTTAAATCCTGCCATTGAATAGGAGAGGAACAATGGAAGTTATTAAAGATAAATAAATCGGTTATGAGTTTGTCTTAAGGTTTTCAAAAAAGAGTGCCCCTTTTTTTAGAACACATTCAGAGGCATATAAATAGCTGGATGCACTCCAAGTTTGCCAGTCTTGGCCCATGGGTTTTCCCGTTTGCGCCTTGTACCACTCATTAAAACCAAATTCCAGTTTTTCGTCCGCTCCTTGTTTGATAAGGTGGGTTAGGGAAATTAATTTCTTTTCGGCAAGATGAAATTGTTTGGCTGCTACTAAAGCGGCAATATAAAAACCACTGATAAATGGCCAAATCCCACCGTTGTGATAATCTCCTGGTTTATTGTAAATTTTATATCTAGGCAGCCAATCGGGATCATCGGGTTGAATGAATGGAAAAAAATTGGGGGTTACATCTTTAGCTAATGTATCATTTTCACGCATTTTAGAACATTCATATTCTATCCAATCTATCATGGCATTTGCTTGTTGCTCGGTTGCCAATCCCGACAAAATTGAAAGACTGTTCCCCAATAGGTCAAAACGATTGCTGCTATAGATTTTATAAGACCAAAGAGCAAAGTACGGTTTGTCTTTAATCGACAATCCTTCGTGTTCGCAAGTATGGGAAGTATCTGAAGAATAGGTCAATCGGCGTATAGCGGTACCAAGATTTTCCGCCGATTCCTTTTGGTCCAGCAACTTATATCCTGCATATGTCGTGGCGTTAACAAATAATCCAAATCCCAATACCCATTGCTCATCCCTCCAATCACTGGTGGGCTGTTGGGCAACTAGGTGATAACTAGTGGGACATTGATATCCCATCCAAATGTTGGCTTTTTTTACTGCTGTTTCGAGGTAACTTTGATCATTAAATACGTGTCTTAAAATTCCAACTGCAAGCAGAAACAGAGGTGTGGTATCGCTGGAACCCTTATTGTTTTTGTCATTGACAAGGGAAGGGATTTGGCCGTCATCCGATTGATTATCGACCAACGTCTGCATAACATTTTTGATACTGGATAAAAGTTCCTTATTTCCAGAAGCGGCAATTCCAAAAGTAGAAATCAGCAGATCCCTGGTGTAAGGTTCGGGATATCCCCAGCCGGCAGTGCGGGGAAGATCTGCGACAGTGCCGTGGCTATTGTGAAGCAATACTTCAATTGCTGCTTTTCTGGCGGATTCGATAAGGTGTTTATCCTGCGCATCCATTTCCTGATCAATTTAAACCCAGTTTTTCGTGTACTATTTCCAAAAATTTTTTGGTTACGGTCCTATAATCAAAATTTTGGACCGCCCGTTCCCTGCCTGCTGCTCCCATTTGCTTTCTAAGGTTTTCATCGTTCATCAATTTTAAAAGATATTTTGCAATATCCTGAATGTTTGCACGATAATCCACCGTCCGGGGGATATCGAATTGTATCTTTCGGTTTTGCTCGAATCCCGATTCTTCTCCTAAAATCACTTCGCTTAAAACAATCTTTTGGGCCACATCTGCCAAAAAAGCCGTTTTGTTATGGATCATTGTGTCGAGCATTCCCATGGCTTTAATGCCTATCACGGGTTTACCGCAGGCTCCTGCCTCTACTTGTGGCATTCCAAAACCTTCAAGACGTGAAGGCGCGGCGTAGATATCACAAGCTCCTATTAAATAGGGCATATAATTTCTGGATACGGTATTTGTGGCATAGGTGATGTTTTTTTCAAGTCCTAGGGATTGCGCCATTTTAAGATCCAGCAGGTTCTGCACAATGGTTCTAGGCTGGGGCCAAACTTTGCAAACATATTTCCAGTCTGGTGCTTTGGTGTCAATAATGGAAAGAGCTTGCATCACTTCTTGGGCTCCCTTGGAAGCAGCATCGCCACCCACGGTCAGAATCATAAGTTGATCCGCGGATATTCCCAATGATTCACGGACAGCTAATATTTTAGGATCGTTTTGATCGTACGGAATAAATGAGGAAGTGTCACAGCCAACGGGAAGAACCACAATATTGTCTGGTTTAATGCCATCTCGGACATACATTTCCTTAACCCAGTGGGAAGTAACCAAAATAAGAGGCAATTCGTTCAGTACTTCTTGATAATTGGCAATATATCCATCTGCCACCAACCACGGTACGGCTTGAATTCCATAGCGTTGTGGATGAAGGACCAATTGGGGGGTATGTCCCCAATATCCCACTCCCACAACAATATCCGGTGTAAACCAACGGTAATACCATTCCTTTTCCTGGGCAGATTCAAAATGCGCGGCTCTAGCTTCCACCCCAAGCTCAAGAAGTCCTTTATAGAGCAAATCTCCCTGGGTTGCCAAGCCGCCGGGCGATGGTGGATAATCATAGAGAACAAGTACTTTCATCGCATTTATATAAATGAAGGAGGAAAAGGCGCAGTGATTTTTTTAATTAGGTTTTATCAGGTTTTCAAGCCAAATGAAACCGAAATATTTATGGAGATAAATTAAGTTGTAAGTCTCTCAGCCATTTCCGCTGCGGTTCGATCCATCCATTCGATAGCCTCATTGGCGGTATTAAATTGCCAAAAACTTTCTAACTTTTGAGTGGAATGGGCTTCAAAGCTCGTAGGAGCATACCCGTAAAGTTCTGTGATTAGCCGGTATTTTTTTTCCCATATTTCTTTAGGGATCTTCTCTTGGATAGGAGCATTTTCAAAAGGTTTCGGATAATAATTTTTATTTCCATCCTCATAGGCAAATGGCCATAGAAGTTTTGTCTTCAGCCGTTTACTTTTCCACAATGAAATAACTGCTTTGCCAATTTCTTCGTGCCGTAAGTGTTTAGTATATTCTCCAAACGGACTATGAGTGATAATCAAATCAAATTCGGTGGAGGGAAGCAGGGCGAGAATGGCCTTTTCTACGGCTTTCCTATCCAGACGTCTCTGTCGTACGCCATCATCCAAATTTCCGATTTCTCCCTGGGCGTTGAGTTCTTTCAAGCTCCTGCGAAATTTTGGAGCTCTATCCGTATCAAATTCCCTGCACAAACAGGCTATAAACCAGTTGCATTTGGGATTCATAAGGATAGTACCTCCACACCAAAGTACTTCATCATCTGGATGGGCAACGATAACAACTATATTTTTAGGCAATTCCATAAAATTCGACCTTATTAAATTGACCCAGATGTTATGGAAATGGGTTTGGAATCAATTTGGATTACGTGAAATAGATTAATAATAATTATACCCCAAATTAAAAATAACAAATTCTTTCCTAGTTAAATAGCCATCTACTCCTTGAAACAATTTGTCTATTGGGATGCGAGATTTTTAAACCTTGAATTTTTTATTTCTTATGGATTTTGGCACCATTTACCCAACCTCTTACTTTAGCTCCAAAGATCCAGATCAAGCTTATAAATCTTACGCGTCAATCGCATAAATTTCATAAATTTTAACAACTTTAATATTATATAATTTACGGAAAGTGTTATATTCTTTCCCTTATGTTGGAATTTTAAAACCCCTCCATCTTAGCTTTATTAAACCTCACATTTTTTATAAAAAGCTCCCATCCTCTCAAAATGTTTATTTCCATCCCTAAAAATAGGAAATTGTATGGAGCGAACGGTTACTATTTGATTCATAAGTTTACTTTTTTGCTTATATGGGGCACATTTCAGGAATTCCTGAAATTTTTCAAAAAGGGTAGGTGATCCGAATTGAATTTGAGATTTTTTTCTTAAATTATGCATTGGAGTTCAAACCCAAAAACCATTGAACACGTAAATGTCACACCTTATAGCACCATCGATTCTCTCAGGGGACTTTTCCAATCTTAAGGCAGATGTCGAAATGTTGAATAACAGTGCCGCGGATTCCATACATGTTGATATCATGGATGGTGTTTTTGTTCCCAATATCTCTTTTGGATTTCCCATATTAGAGACAATCCGTAAATATACCTCCAAACCGTTGGATGTGCACCTAATGATCATAGAACCGGAAAGGTATATCCGCAGATTTCAGGAAGCTGGCGCAGATAATTTGATTGTTCATTTTGAGACGTGCAAGCATCTGCACCGTACGGTTCAGGAAATTAAGGAATGTGGAATGCGGGCCAGTGTTGCCGTCAACCCGCATACCTCGGTCAGTAATTTGATGGATATAATTGGTGGGATTGACATGGTTCTGGTTATGTCCGTTAATCCTGGCTTTGGAGGGCAAAAATTTATTGAGCATACCTACAAAAAGCTAATGCAGCTTCGAAGTTTGATCGGAAAAGAAAATCTGTCAACAATGATAGGGGTAGACGGTGGTGTTGATTTAAACAATGCCCGAAAACTATTTGAGGAAGGTGCGGATATCTTGGTTGCTGGCAGTGCCATATTTAAAGCGGATAATCCGGTCGATACGATACAAAAATTAAAAAACGAGGGTAATTTTAAAGATTAAAAAATCTATTGTTGGGGAAAATCTGAATTCTAAAATTCCATTTAAAGGAAAATCTGAAAAAAAACAACGGGTATGAAGATAGAAATATTAAAAGAAACGATTCAAGGAATATTTGCAAATGGGAAGGGTATACTTGCAATGGATGAAAGTACTCCCACTTGTAATAAGCGTTTTGAGGCAGTGGGCATTCCTACCACAGTAGAAATGCGCCGAAAATACAGACAACTTATAATAACCACTCCGGGACTTAACAAAGGAATAGGTGGAGCGATCCTCTATGATGAAACAATTAGGCAAAAAACCGACGATGGCATTCCTATGGCCAACGTTTTGATGGACAAGGGGATTATTCCCGGTATCAAGGTGGATAAGGGAGCCAAGGATCTGCCTTTTTTTCCTCATGAAAAGGTGACGGATGGCTTGGACGGCCTGCGAGATCGCTTATCCGAATATAAGGAAATGGGCGCCCGTTTTGCAAAATGGCGTGGAGTGATAGCAATTGGACAGGGCATTCCAACCAATTCGTGTATTGAGGCAAATGTGCACGCGCTGGCCAGATATGCCGCCTTGTGTCAAGAAGCAGATATAGTACCGATGGTAGAACCCGAAGTGCTAATGGATGGCAATCACAGCATAGAACAGTGCTATCATGTAACCGAACGTGTACTTAAAATGCTGTTCCAACAGTTATATGAATATAAAATAGTATTGGAGGGCATTATTTTAAAACCAAATATGATTGTTGCCGGCAAAAAAAATGGAGAGCAGCACAGCGCGGAGATGGTGGCAAAATCAACCGTAAATTGTTTCTTGGAATCGGTGCCCGCTGCCGTTCCCGCAATCGCATTTTTATCCGGTGGACAATCTCCGAAGGAGGCTTCCTCCCATTTAAATGCCATGAATAAAAATTATAAAGACAAATTACCGTGGATTTTAGGGTTCTCTTTTGCCCGGGCCATTCAGGAACCCGCCTTGCATGCTTGGAAAGGCAAGGATGCCAATATTAAAGAGGCGCAGAATCTACTGGAAAAACATGCTGTTTTGAATTCGGAGGCCAGAAAAGGGAATTATCATCCATCAATGGAAGATTGAACAATTATGAATTCATAAAAAATAATTTCTGATTCTCTTAACTCAGATTGGCACAACCGAATAACTAACTTGTATGCCTTATAAAACTAGGGCCGAATCAAATGGATATCGAATATGCGTAACCGATATTTAATTTGTATTTTAAGGTTTAAGGTTTTACGTAGAATTTTGATAACAAAAATATACCAATGGAAACACAACAGATAGTACTTGCATCTAGACCTAAGGGAACTCCAACAATTGATAATTTTCGTTTTGAGAAATATAATCTACCGGATTTAAAGGAGAATCAAGTTCTATTGGAACCTATTTTCTATTCCGTAGATCCATATATGCGGGGCAGAATGAACGACACGAAATCCTATGCGCCCCCTTTTCAGGTGGATGCTCCTATTTACGGCTCCGCAATCGCCAAAGTTCTTAAAAGCAAAAGTGAAACTTTCGGGGAAGGAGATATGGTTTCCGGAATTCTCCCCTGGCGGAATAAAACCGTTGCTGATGATAAAGATCTTACCAGGATAGAAGAATCCAAAATTCCCATAACCTATTATATGGACGTACTGGGAATTACGGGTCTAACAGCATATTTTGGTTTAATGAAAATAGGAAAACCCAAGTCGGGGGAAACCGTTGTAGTTTCAGCCGCCGCGGGAGCAGTGGGTTTAATAGTCTGTCAAATTGCCAAATTGTATGATTGCAGGGTTGTGGGAATTGCAGGTACGGAAGAAAAGGTAGCCATGTTAAAGGATAATTATGGAGTTGATGATGCCATTAATTATAAAACTGCCGAAGATATAAAGGAGGCTCTTTCAGAATCCTGTCCAAAAGGTGTGGATATATATTTTGACTCTGTTGGAGGCGATATTTCCGATGCCGTGCTTCCAAATATGAATTTCCAGGGAAGGATAGTCCTTTGTGGACAAATTGCCCTCTATAATAAATCAGAAGTTCCAACGGGTCCAAGATGGCAACCCACTTTGCTGACAAAAAGTATTACCATGCAGGGTTTTATAGTAAGCGATTTTAAGGATCAATTTCCCGAAGGATTCAAACATTTGAAAAACTGGATCGAGAATGGAAAGATAAAATCAGAACAGACAATAATCCAAGGATTTGATCAACTCCCAACGGCTTTTCTTGGTTTATTCAAGGGTGAAAATATAGGAAAAATGATTGTGGCCGGAAAAAATGCTTTTCCCGGCTATCCGCATTATCCCGCTTCGGAAGATATATATAGCCAAGAGGAAGAAGTGGATCTACCGCAAGAAAATGTGCCACATGCTACTAACGTTTTGGCATCCTTGGATGACAGAAACGAAAAGGATTTTTGGGAAGATCTTACCGCGGAGGATTTGGATGTTCCGGGTTCCACTCCAGATGAAAAACGACCCAATCCGGGTGATGAAGACGAAGAAAACAATTACTATAGCCTTGGTGGCGACAATCACAATGATCTTGAGGAAGATCACGGATAGCCGAATTTTACTTATTCGTTTTGTTAAGGATATTGCATATCAGTTTCTTCCGATCAAGTTCAGGTAAATTTCTTATTATTGACCATTTTTTTTCTTCAGGATTTTGCTCCTAAGTGAGAGGCGCTGAAATGGTGAGGTTTTTTATTAATAAGACTGTAAATTGTTTTCATCTGGAATCAGTGTCCTGGTTAAAACATTTTAAGTTCTATTGAGTCAATGATGATGACTGTTTAGAATCTTTTTTTTGGGTGACGGCTTGCGTTTTAGTTTTACCATCGAAATTTATTAGTTTAAAAGCATGCCTAATCAATTTAAATTAATTATCAGTCTATTAGGGTGCAAGTCTTGTATCCTACATTTTTCAGTGCAGCGGTATTACATCTTAGTCGGACACCACTAATTTGTAATATTCAACAATAAATTCTTTCTGTCCAAATTCAATAATTGAAAATTTTTTGGTCCTGGAAATCTAATCTATAGCCATCATATTCTTGGGAAAACCCTAAAAATTTCAACATTTCTTAATGGAAATTTTGATAGGTAGGATTTATATATCTTTCTTTTATACAATTTTTGAATTCAAATTTTTTTTAGATTTCCTTGGGATTTTTAATTAATTTATTCCCAATTCGCAAAATTTCCGTCGATTTTTAAGAAGGAAAATTGTAAATTGAATGAAAGTTTTATGTAAGGCATTGAGTATCCCAATTCATAACTTTTAGGTGTTTCATTTCATAAAAATGATAACTTATTATGAGGTTGTTTTTTGCTTGTCTCCATGTCCGAATCTCATCGCTTGAAAGCCAAATTTAATATTGACTATCATCCAATGAAGGGTCAATTTTAAAGGAATAGATAAATTCAAAATGTCAAGAAAACCCAGAATTGTTATAATAGGTGCCGGCTTTGGCGGGATCTCTTTTGTAAAAGCGTTGCATAAAAAACCTGTGGAAGTGCTATTAATTGACAGGAATAATTATCACAATTTCCAGCCTTTGATGTATCAAGTGGCCACCGGCGGTTTAGAGCCGGCGAGCATCGCATATCCCATAAGGCGGATCTTCAGGAAATATAAAAACGTAAGCCTACGGATGGCTGAAGTTCAAAGGGTCAATCTTGCCAAAAACAAAATCCGGACCTCCATAGGAAATATTAAATACGATTACCTTGTAATAGCCACTGGTAGTCAAAACAACTTTTTCAATTTTGAACCGGTAAAGGAAATGTTGTTGCCCTTGAAGACTTTGCCAGACGCATTGACCCTTCGCAACAGCATCTTTCAGAATCTGGAACGGGCGTTGGCTAATAATAGGAAGAGACCATTGGACGTGGTTATGAACATCGCCATAGTGGGAGGTGGTCCTGCTGGTCTGGAATTGGCAGGCGCTATAGCCGAAATGAAACGGTTTGTTATTCCCATTGAATTCCCCGATCTGGAACTTTCCAAAATGAGCATAAACCTTTATGAATCCGGTTCTGAGCTTCTCAAGCAAATGTCCACCGAGGCGAGTGAAAAAAGCTTGAAGTACTTAAAAGAACTCGGTGTGAATGTATTCCTTAATTCCAGGGTAAAAAGTTACGACGGCAGTAAAATTGAATTGGAGGATGGCGCGGTTTTCAACACCAGCACCGTAATCTGGACAGCGGGGGTAAAGGGATCTCCCATCGCTGGTTTTCCAGAGGAAACATTGATCAAGGGAGATAGGCTTTTAGTAGATGAGTTTAATAAGGTATATGGCACCGACAATGTTTTTGCCATTGGGGATGTGGCTGCACACGTTACAGAGGAAGATCCAAAAGGACTGCCTATGTTGGCCCCAGTTGCCCAACAACAGGGGGATCTTTTAGCTAAAAATATTTTAAAAAAAATCAGGGGCGAAGCTATGGAACCCTTTGACTATTACAATAAGGGTGTAATGGCCACCATTGGAAGAAATAAGGCCGTTGTGGATTTGCCGCATTACAGGTTTCAAGGAGTGTTCGCATGGTTCGTATGGATGTTTATACACATTATGTCCTTAGTAGGGTTTAGGAGCAAGATTGTAACTTTTATTGACTGGTCAACAAATTATTTAAGTTATGACAGGCCGTTGGGACTTATACTAAATTCGGCAGAAGTTCTGGAAAGAAAAGAAAAAAATAAAAAAGTCAAAAGTAAAATATGATATTATGAAAGCTAAAGATATAGTTCAGAAGGGAATTGATACCGTGAGAGTCTTATCAGCCGATGCTGTTCAAAGGGCAAATTCCGGGCATCCTGGAACTCCAATGGCACTTTCTCCATTGGGCCACGTTTTATGGGCAGAAGTAATGCATTACAATCCTAAAAATCCCAATTGGGCAAACAGGGATAGGTTCGTTCTTTCCTGTGGGCATGCTTGTATGCTGCAATATAGTTACCTGTATTTAACAGGATATGATATTTCATTAGAGGATATCAAGAATTTTAGGGAACTTCACAGCATTACTGCTGGACATCCTGAATATGGACTAACTCCAGGGATTGAAGTAACCACTGGACCTTTAGGGCAGGGATTTGCCAATGGCGTAGGGATGGCAATCGCCCAAAAGTATATGGGCGCACGCTACAATCAGCCCGACTTCAAGATTTTCGATTACAAAGTGTACGCCATTTGTAGCGATGGGGATATGATGGAAGGAGTATCTTCCGAGGCTGCTTCTTTTGCGGGACATCTTGGATTGGGGAATATGATCTATTTCTACGACAATAACCATATTACAATTGAAGGTGATACCGATCTTGCATTCAACGAGAATGTGGAGGAACGGTTTAAAGCTTATGGCTGGCATGTTCAAAAATTGCCCGATGTGAATGATTTGGAAGCAATTTCTGCGGCTATTAAAAGTGCCCAGGAAGAAGTCCATCGGCCCTCCCTAATAATAATTCAAAGTATTATTGGCTATGGAAGTCCCAATAAACATAATACGGCTTCAGCCCATGGCTCTCCCTTGGGAGAAGACGAAGTGAAACTTGTAAAAGAAAATTTTGGATTCGATCCCGATAAAAGTTTTGTCGTCCCCGGAGATGTTTTGGAATTTTACCGAAATGCGGGGGAGAGATCGGCTAAACATGAAAAGGAATGGAACGAATTATATACGGATTATAAAGAACGTCATCCCAAGCTTGCAAAGGAATATGAAACGATAACCGCAGGAAAACTTCCAGAGGGCTGGGAGAAAAAATTGCCCATTTTTAAAGCTGGGGATGAAATGGAAACCCGGAAAGCTTCGGGTAAAACCTTGAATGCCATTGCGGATCTTTTCCCACAACTAATTGGAGGGTCCGCAGATCTTGCACCATCCACGGATACCACTTTGAATGACTATAATTCTTTTTCATCAAAGCATCACGACGGCCGCAATTTTCATTTTGGAATTAGGGAACATGCAATGGGAGCCGTATTAAATGGAATGGCATTGAGCAAATATCTGATACCTTATGGCGCAACATTCCTTATATTTTCGGATTATATGCGTCCTCCTCTTAGATTGGCCGCGATTATGAAAATCCGGACAATATTGGTTTACACCCACGATAGTATTGCTCTCGGACAGGATGGAACCACCCATCAACCGGTGGAACAATTGATAGGTTTGCGTTCAGTTCCAAATATGACCGTAATCCGTCCCGCAGATGCCAATGAAACTGTCCAAGCTTGGGCGGTGGCAATTAAACATACTGATGGTCCCGTAGCAATGGCGTTAACCCGTCAAAAAATCCCAGTAATCAATCAGGATAAATATGCTAAGGCAGAAAACCTTAAATATGGAGCTTATATTCTTTCCGATTGCGAAGGGGATCCAGATATTATTTTGATAGCAACTGGTTCGGAAGTCCAGCTAATATTGGGAGCGCAAGAACAATTGAAACAAAATGGCACTAAGGCCCGAGTGGTGAGCATGCCTTCTTGGGAACTGTTTGATAAACAAAGTGAACAATACCGGAAAAAAATATTTCCTAAAAACATTCGAAAAAGGCTTGCCGTTGAGGCCGGATCAACCATAGGATGGCTAAAATATGTAACAGAAGATGGCGATGTTATCGGGATAGATCGATATGGAGAGTCTGCACCTGGTAAGGAAGTGATGAAGGAATACGGTTTTACCGTCGACAACGTACTCAAACACGCCAAGGCGCTCCTTTCCGAAGATAAATAAACCGGTTTTACCAAGTTGAAAGTAAAATGAGATAAATACTATGTTAGAAGAGCCCATAAAAAAAATTGGTATTTGTGCCGATCACGGTGGTTTTGAACTAAAGGAGAACCTAAAAGCCTTTCTAATTAAAAACCAATATAAACCCATTGACTTTGGTGCCAAGGAGCTGAACAATGGCGATGACTACCCCGACTTTGTATTTCCTTTGGCTAAGGCAGTAGCTGCAGGTGAGGTATTTCGTGGCGTTGCTATTTGTGGCAGCGGAGTAGGGGCCTGTATTGCTGCAAATAAAGTTGAGGGAGTAAGGGCGGCATTGGTGGTAGATTATTTCTCCGCCCATCAAGGCGTAGAGGACGATGATATGAACCTAATTTGTCTTGGAGGTAGGGTAACGGGTTATGCCAGCGCACAGGAATTTGTGTTGGCTTTTCTAAATGCAGAGTTTATTGGAGCAGAGAGACATATTCGTAGATTAAACAAAATCAGGGATATGGAATTAAAAAATAAAACCGAAAAGGAAGGAAAATAATTTTTTACCTATCATCTTTAATTAAGCATAAAGCTCTATGACCCAAGATTATAAATTGAACATAAAATAAATAAATTATGAACCCATTTAAAGAAGTACGAAAATTAGACCAAAGTATTTGGTTGGATCTGTTGGATCGGGAGATAATGGATACCGGTAAACTCAAAGACCTTATTGATGACATTGAATTGCGAGGCTTAACCTCCAATCCATCAATTTTTGAGAAGGCAATTAGTGGCAGTCCGGATTATGATGCGGATATAGCTAAACTTTCCTTGGATGAGAATGACAATGCCGCTCTGTTTTTTGATCTGGCAATTTTGGATATTCAGCGCGCTGCGGACATATTTAAGCCCGTATTTGATAAAACGGGAGGCACGGATGGCTTTGTAAGTTTGGAGGTATCTCCTCTTTTGGCAAGGGATACGGTTGCGACTATAAAACAAGTTCGGGATTTATGGAAACGAGTGGATCGCAAAAATGTAATGATAAAAATTCCAGGGACATTGGAAGGTTTGGGAGCAATCCGGGAATGTTTGAGTGAGGGAATAAATGTGAATGTCACCTTGCTATTTGGATTGCCACGGTACCGGGATATTACCGAAGCGTTTATGGGCGGTCTGGAAGATAGGCTTAAAGAAGGCAAGCCAATAGATCATGTAGCTTCTGTGGCTAGTTTTTTCCTGAGCCGAATAGATGTTATGGTGGATCCAATATTAAAGGAAAAAGGTGCAGAGGATCTTGTGGGAGAAGTGGCCATTGCTTCTGCCAAAAAAGCGTACCAAATATATCTGGAGATGGTAGAAAGCGATAGATTTAAAAGACTGGAAAAACAAGGAGCACAACGGCAACGAGTGCTATGGGCAAGTACCAGTACAAAAGATCCTTCCTTTAGCGACATAAAATATGTTGAAAATCTAATCGGAAAGGAAACTATCAACACCTTGCCCATGGAAACTATTGAAGCATTTCGGGACCACGGAAAGGCATCAGAAACCCTAACGGAAGGACTGGATCACTCTCAAAAGGTTCTGGCAAAACTTCAAGAAGTAGGAATAGACATTGATGAAATAACCAAAAAATTGGAAAACGAAGGAATTGAAAAATTCAACAAAGCGTATGATAAATTACTGAAAAGCATTGAAGATCAAAAATATAAGAAAAGAATAAAAGAATGAGGGAATTGGATGTTTCAAAAATAAAGGTTGTCTTTATGGACATTGGAGGCATTTTTCTTACTAATGGATGGGGTCATGTTTCCCGTCAAAAGGCGGCAAAGGTTTTTGAATACGACTACGATAAAATGGAGAGCCTGCACCAATCTATTTTTTATGTTTTTGAGATTGGACATATTTCCCTGGATACATACTTGGATATGACCATATTTAGTGAAGAGAGGGATTTTACACGGAAGGAATTTAAGGAATTTATGTTTAGTCAATCCCAAGAATTGCCCGAAATGTTATCCTGGATGAAGTCCAACAAAAGATATATGGAAACACCGGTGTTTGCGCTATCAAATGAAAGTAGGGAAATCAATGATTTTCGGATTCACACCTTTAATTTACATGAGGTTTTTGATGCCTTCTTTTCATCATGTTATTTGGGAGTGAGAAAACCAGATCCACATATTTTTGAGAAAGCATTGGAAATAACACAGAGATCGCCTTCCGAATGCCTGTATTTTGATGACAGAAAAAGAATGGTGCAAACTGCGAATAAAATGGGATTTAATGCAGTACAGCATCAGGAATATGAACCGACAAGGGAGATTCTTGAAAAATTTATAAGAAAATAATAAAATCATGGAACAAGAAAATAGTGTTCAAGGAGATTTTGGATTGGTTGGATTGGGAACAATGGGCTCCAACTTACTTAAAAACATTGCAGATCATGGATATATCTGTTGTGGATATGACAAAGATTTCAGCAAGGTGGATTTACTCAATCAGTTGGATCAGGGGAATATCCATGCGTATGGAAATATCCAGGATTTTGCCAAAAGTTTGAAAAATCCAAAAGTTGTGATGTTGTCCGTACCCGCCGGTAAAGTTGTGGACCTTGTAATCGCTGAGCTGGTAGAGGTTTTGTCGCCAGGGGATATAATTATAGATGGTGGTAATTCGCATTATACGGATACCGAGAGAAGATATAAGGATTTAGAGGAAAAGGGATTTCTGTTTTTAGGAATGGGGATTTCCGGAGGGGAAGAGGGAGCGCGAAAAGGACCCAGTATGATGCCTGGTGGTGATAAAAGAGCTTATGACACCGTTGAGGAGATACTCAAAAAAATTGCCGCCCATGTAAATGGCGATCCCACTGTGGCCTATATGGGCACAAGATCCTCTGGACACTTTGTAAAGATGGTGCATAATGGTATTGAATATGCAATAATGCAGCTTATCTCCGAAACTTACGAAATAATGAGGACAGCTTTGAAAATGAGCGACGAGGAAATGTACGAAGTCTATAAAGATTGGAATGAGGGCCGACTCCAATCGTATCTTTTGGAAATTACTCGCGATATATTCCATTATAAAAAACCTGGAGAAAAGCATCTGCTATTAAACAACATCCGCGACGAGGCAAAAGCTTTAGGTACAGGTAAATGGACTTCTCAAGCGGCCATGGATCTTGGATTGCCTATCCCGATAATTGATATCGCTGTGTCCATGCGTAATTTATCACGGTTTAAGGACTTGAGGGTTACTGCTTCAGGAATTTACCCAGGTCAAGAAAAAGCCATATATAAGGTGAAAAAAGATGAATATCTTCCAAAATTAAAAAGTGCATATTATTTCGGCATGGTTTCGGCCTATGCACAAGGAATGCACCTTTTGTACGAAGCGAATATAAATTATAAATATAATTTGAATCTGGATACCATTGCCAAAATTTGGCGCGGTGGATGTATCATCCGTTCCGAATTTTTAGAGTCTATCTATGATGCCTATAACAAGGATCCAAAATTGAAACATTTGTTTTTGGACTACACTGTTCACGATAATCTAATTATGAGTCTAAAGGATGTCCGTGCTATTGTTTCCGATGCGGTGCTCCACGGAGTTGCCGTCCCGGCGTTTAGTACAGCATTGAGTTATTTTGACAACTTTAGATGTGCCGAAATGCCGGCAAATCTTATAATGGCCCAGAGAGATTATTTTGGTTCCCACACCTATCAACTTATTGATAAAGAAGGAGTTTTCCATACCCAATGGGTGGAGGTAGAGAATGTGGAATAAATCCTTAAACATAAATACACACCAATGGCTAAAACCACTAAAAAAAATAAAAATCATACTATTTTCCTCATTTTTGGAGGTACAGGCGATTTGACCAAAAGAAAAGTTATGCCTGCACTGTACAACCTTTTTTTGGATAATTGGTTACCCGAGGAATTTGCAATTATAGGATCTTCCACAACTGAAACTTCCAATGAGGACTACAGAAAGGAGATGTTGGCAGCAATTAATGAGTTTTCCCGAAATGGAAAAGCAAAAAAGGAGGATTGGACTAATTTTTCCTCGCATCTTTACTTTAAGGCAGCCGATATAACCGACCCTGCTTCCTTTAAACCCTTTGGAAATCTGATAGATAAGTTTAAAAAAGACTGGAACCAGAAACCGTCCGTAATTTATTACTGCGCGGTGGCTCCCCAGTTTTTTTGCAGTATCGCAGAAAATATTGAAAAGGCAAAACTTGAAAATGACCCAGCCACAACAAGGATAATCATTGAAAAACCCTTTGGTGACGACCTTAATTCAGCTAAGGAGCTTAACAGTAAATTGCTCACTATTTTTGATGAATGCCAGATTTATAGAATTGATCACTACTTAGGAAAAGAAGTTGTTCAGAACATCATGGCATTCCGTTTTGCCAATTCCATTATGGAGCCGCTTTGGAATAGAAACCATGTGGAACATGTGCAAATATCCGTTACCGAAGAAATTGGAATAGGAAGCAGGGGAAAGTATTTTGATCACGCCGGAATACTTCGGGATATGATCCAAAATCACCTTTTACAATTGCTTTGCATAATTGCTATGGAACCCCCCATCAATTTTGACGCAAATGAAGTCCGTGATCGTAAAGTGGACGTACTGAAAGCGCTTAGAAAACTGGTCCCAGGAAAAATCGATACGTTATCCGCCCGGGGCCAATACAGCTCGGGATGGGTAGAGGGCAAAAAAGTAAACGGATATCGGGATGAAAAAAATGTAGCTCCCGATTCCAATACCGAAACATATGCCGCTATGAAACTATATGTGGACAATTGGCGTTGGCAGGGAGTGCCTTTCTATCTGCGAACGGGAAAGCGCCTATTTAAAACTGCCTCCATTATCACCGTTCAATTTAAAGAAGTGCCCCATAACATTTTTATCACTGAAGAATCTGGATTTCCCAGACAAAACAGGTTGGTTATCAGCATACAGCCGGATATGGCTATCAAATTCCAATTACAGAGCAAAATTCCCGGTATTGAAATGGCCTTAAATACCGTAGATGTTGTTTTCGATTACTTTGGAAGCAAGAAATCCGAATCTCCCGAAGCATACGAAACGCTGTTATTGGATTGCATTACAGGAGACCAGACTTTATTTATGCGCGCCGATCAAGTAGAAGCCGCCTGGGAATTTGTGATGCCTCTCCTCAATTATTGGGAAAAAAACATCGCCCCCAATTTCCCGAATTATTCGGCAGGTTCTTGGGGCCCCGAAAATGCCGAGGCCCTAATAGCCAAGGATGGTTTTCACTGGTTCAATCTTCCCGAAATAAACAAAAAAAATTAAAATGGGTTTGAATATATATCAAGAGGTGGGAGATTTGATGCGTGAATTGGCAAACGCTATTTGTAGGGTGGCGGCGGAGTCTATCGCTGCGCGTGATCAATTTAATTTTGTTCTCTCCGGAGGCAGTTCTCCCAAACAATTATATACCTTACTTGCTTCCAAAGAGTATCGGGACCAGATAGATTGGAATAAAACTTATTTTTTTTTCGGAGATGAACGATATGTTCCTGAACATGACCCTCAACGAAATTCTTTAATGGCTCAGGAAACTCTTTTCGATCCCTTGCATATTCGCAAATCAAATATATTCAAAGTGGATACTTCTGGCTCACCAAAGGAGGCGGCCGAAAGGTATGAAAATGAAATTATTTCCCATTTTGGGAGTTCGCCGGCAAAGTTTGATCTTATATTATTAGGAATAGGAGATAATGCCCATACGGCGTCACTTTTTCCATACACCTCTGTTTTAACAGAAACTATTGCCGCCATAAAATCTGTATTTGTGGAAGAAGTGAATATGTTCCGGATAACCATGACCGCTCCCATGATTAACAATGCAAGACATATTGCATTTTTGGTTTTTGGAAAGGACAAAGCAGGTGCCGTATTCGAAATTTTAGAAGGAAGAGCTGGGTCGGCAGATAAATATCCCGCTCGATTGATAAAATCAGACCCCCAAAAAGTTCAATGGTATTTGGATAAAGAGGCTGCTTCCCTTTTATGATGCCACATATTCAATTACATTTCATAGAACACTAACATTTAAAATAAATATTATGTTTCCTAAAGTAAATCCAACAGAAACTGAGGAGTGGAAAGCGTTGATGAACCATCATAACAATATGAAGGAAGTCAAAATGAAGGATCTATTCAATGCGGATTCCAAGCGCTTTGATAAAATGTCCATCACTTTTGAGGAAATTCTTTTTGATTATTCCAAGAATATTGTGACGGAGGAAACACTCCAAAAATTATTAAACCTAGCTACCGCGTGTAAAGTTAAAGAGGCCAGAGAAGCAATGTTCTCCGGTGAGCATATCAATGAAACCGAAGACAGGGCGGTTATGCACACTGCTCTAAGAAGTTTTTCCGATAAGCCTATACGCGTGGATGGAAAGGATATTATGCCGGAAATCAGGGAAACAAGGCAAAAAATGAAATCTTTTTGTGATAAAATCCATAATGGAGAGTGGAGGGGATATACCGGAAAAAAAATTAAAAATATCGTCAATATTGGACTTGGAGGAAGCGATTTGGGTCCAGTTATGGTAACCGAAGCACTTCGGCCTTATTGGATTGAAGGTATGCAGCCCCACTTTGTGGCCAATGTGGACGGTACGGTAATAACCGAAACACTAAAAGATTTGGACCCCGAAGAAACATTATTCACAATTGCATCCAAAACCTTTACAACAAAAGGTACAATGGCAAATGCGCAAACTGCCAGAAAGTGGTTTTTGGTGTCGGCAAAGGATGAGAAGTATATTGCCAAACATTTTGTAGCACTTTCCACCAATGAAAAAGGAGTGACGGAATTTGGGATTCCCCCAGAAAATATGTTCACTTTTTGGGATTGGGTAGGCGGAAGATATAGTTTGTGGAGCAGCATCGGACTTTCCATTGCGCTAACTATTGGATATAATAATTTTAAAAAACTATTACAAGGTGCCGAGGCTACGGACAATCATTTTAAAACGGCCGATTTCAAGGAAAATATCCCCGTGATAATGGCTTTGGTGGGATTATGGTACACTAATTTCTTTGGCTCAGAGACAGAGGCAATATTGCCTTACGATCAATATATGCATCGATTTCCAGCTTATTTTCAACAAGGGAATATGGAAAGTAACGGCAAGCATACAGACAGAAATGGCCATGATGTTACCTACGCAACAGGTCCCATAGTTTGGGGCGGTACGGGAACAAATGGACAGCATGCCTTTTATCAATTGATTCATCAGGGAACCCATTTAATCCCATGCGATTTTATTGTGCCTGCCATTAGCCATAATCCAGTAGGTGAGCACCACAAAATACTTGTAGCCAATTATTTTGCCCAAACGGAGGCATTGATGAACGGGAAGGATAAAGATCAGGTAACATCCGAATTGAAAGAGGAGGGAATGGACAAAGAAAAAATGGAAAAACTTGTTCCATTCAAAATTTTTTCGGGCAACAAACCCACAAATTCTTTTCTTTTAAAGGAAATAACCCCATATTCACTAGGTTCCTTAACAGCTCTATATGAACATAAAATTTTTGTCCAAGGCGTAATATGGGATATATTCAGTTTTGATCAATGGGGTGTGGAGCTTGGAAAACAATTGGCGAAAAAAGTTCTTCCTCAATTGGAAAACGACGAAAAAATAGAAACACATGATTCGTCAACCAATGGCTTGATAAATAGATACAAAAAATGGAGGCAATAGGGCAATTTTTTTTCAATTGCCATTAATTTCGAAAAAATATTTTACCATAGATTAATCTTTAGGAGAACATATTCTTTTATAAAGCTGGACAAGTATTGCATTTACCCATCATTCCTCTTGGTAGTAATTATAGAGAGGAAATAGTATATAAATAACAATAAATCCAGTATTTTCTTATTATTTTGCATTTTCTTGGTTTATGACCTCCTTTATGTTGTATAGGCTTCTTGTCTTTTTTTTGTTGATTACCACCACTGTTTTAGGACAAGTAAAGGGCACCATAAAGAATAATATGGGGAAACCTTTAGCCAATGTGAGCATTTTTCTTAAAGAGGGATATACGGGAACCATCTCTAATGAACAAGGGGATTATTTTCTTGCCCTCCCGGACAGCCTTAAAGGCCATGAGATGGAAATTATTTATCACATTCTTGGATATAATACGCTTTCCGTAAAAATAGATTATCCCATTATTACTCTTGAACTGGACGTATCTTTGGAGGAACAAACCCCCAGTTTTGATATCATTGCTTCTCAATCAGACGAGGATCCTGCCTATGCTATCATCCAAAAAACCATTGCGAGACAAGCTGAAAATATACAACGTATTGAAAAATATAATGCCAATTTCTATTCCCGGGGATTTTTGAAGTTGAAAAATATTCCGAAAAAGGTTTTTGGCAGACCAATAGGAGATTTAAATGGTGCCTTGAAGGCCGATCGCAGTGGTATCGTTTACCTTTCCGAAACCTTTTCAAAAATTTCCTATCTACGGGAAAAAAAGTTTCACGAGGATATTTTGGCAAGTAAAGTAAGTTGGGATGATAGAGGCTATAGTTTTAATACGGCCCGTAGTGCGAATTTTTCTTTTTATGAAGATAATGTGGTTATTAATTTAGCCTTGGTTTCGCCGCTTGCCAAATATGCTTTGGACTATTATGAGTATAAATGGGAGGGTAAATTTTATGTGGATTCTAAGTTGGTCCATATAATAAAAGTGATCCCAAAGAGACCAATTGATAGGGTTTGGGAAGGTAATATTTTTATTGTGGACGATGATTGGCAACTATTCGGGATTGATTTAACAACAACCGGAGCTGCAATTCAAATTCCGGTTATTGAAACTCTAAAAGTAGTTCAAGGCTTCAAGTATGATTCTGAAAATAATTTTTGGATTAAGATTTCCCAACTTATCGATGTCAATTCCGCTCTATTTGGAATGGAAGCAAATGGCAAGTTTCTGGGTATTTATGGCAATTATGATTTCCATCCTCAATTCAACGAAAAAACTTTTGGAAATGAAATTGTATCTTTTGGTCCCGATGCCAATAAAAAAGGCAATCTCTTTTGGAATGAAAATAGACCGGTTCCCTTATCCATTGATGAGCGTAGGGAATATTTAAGACGAGACAGTCTTCAGGTACTGATGCAAAGCGAATCATATCTAGATTCTATTGATGCTCAAAGGAATAACCTCACATTTCTAAGTCCGTTTGTTGGATACAGTTATAAAAATTCCTACGATAACTGGAAACTTCAATATGACAGTTTTGTACCCCGAATTAATTTTAATACGGTGCAGGGCTGGAACAGTAAGGCGGCTATTGAATTTAAAAAATGGTACAATTTGGAACGCACCAATATGTTTTCGGCTATTGTAGTTGCGGAATATGGCTTATCCGATGAGCGCCTGCGGGTTTATGGGAGTGTTAATCGTATTTATAACGGGATAGATAAATTGGAAATAGGTCTTTCGGGTGGGAGTAAAGTAAGTCAGTATAATTTGGCCTTTCCCATAACTCCCTTAATGAATACACTGTCTTCCTTGATTCTGGAAAAAAATGGAATGAAGGTATATGAGCTAAACTACGCACAGATTGACTATAGCCAAGAAATATTTAATGGTCTCCACTTATATGGAAGTATAGGTTATGAAAACCGTCAACCATTATTCAACACTACGGATTATGTAATTTTCAGGGATAGGGAAAAGCCTTATACCAGTAATAATCCACTGGCTCCTTCAGATTTTACCATCGGTGCATTTGAAGAACACGATATGATCAAGAGCAAGTTACGGGCTAAGGTTAATTTTGCCCAAAAATATATTGCTCGACCGGCAAGACGATTAAATGTTGGTCCACAGGAGTTTCCTGAATTAAATGTCACTTTTACAAACGGTATTTCTCCCACCGCTAGCCATTATGATTTTACTCAATTGGAGGCAAGTTTAAAGCAGTCGTTCGTTTTTGGTAATAAAGGGCGATTCTACTATCTGGTTAGGGGCGGTGGCTTCACAAACGGCGATGGGATTTCTTTTGTAGATTACAGACATTTTAATGGAGATGAAACTTCTATTGGTACTACCGAAACATATATTGATGTTTTTAACCTGATGGGTTTTTTCAATTATAGCACCAACAAATCATATTTTGAAGCTCACGTGGAACACAATTTTCGTGGATATATCCTAGGTAAAATACCTGGAGTGAATAAACTTAACCTCAATTTAGTAGTGGGTGGCCATTATTTAACTACTGTAGATAATAAACCCTATACAGAGTTTTCCATTGGACTTGATAATGTTGGGATTGGAAAGTTCCGTATGCTCCGTTTGGATTTGATAAACTCCTATCATGACGGAAGTGTAAAAACGGAAATTGTTGTTGGCTTGAAATTTTTCCAACTTTTAAAGGATAATTTTAAAATATAGACAGAGATTAATTTTTGGGCAATTCTTCGGGGATTTCCATTTTTGCAACTCCAATTTTATCATCGGCCATCCCATAATATACATCTATTCTATTAGGTTCCCCTATATCTGTCCTGCGGTCCGTTCCTGTGGGAAATACTACGTTCCCCACGGTTCCCAGTTTTTCATCTATTAAATCGGGAAATAAAACGGGTTCTGGAGAACGATAGAGAATCTTTTGTGGTTCGTTTTTGGAAAGAATCATAACTCCCGCGGAATAACAATATTTAGGTTTATCTGCAGTGGAATTCTTATGTTTTTGAACACCGTGATAAACCAAAAGCCAGCCATGCTTGGTCAATAGAGGAGGGGCCCCAGCACCAATTTTTAGATTTTCCCAAGTATATTCTGGGTGTGCCAGAACGTAATGGGAAGTGAATTTTGCATTTATTAAAGAGGTCTCCTTTCCTTTCGTTAAGTTAAAATATGAGATCCAGATACTTTCTTTGAGTTCATCCATTGGTCGTCCAACGGACTGTTTAATGGTTTCCTCCGGAACCGTTCCTTTAAATAACGGGCGATGAAGCATGGCTATTGATAAATGTCCATGGGGACTGTCCAAAGTAAGTGAGAAAAAACTGGCATCCTTATCATCCACATTATCAAATTCAACACCGTCAAAAGGCATAAAACTTACCAAGCCCAAGCGTTCCCATTTAAAAAGATCCTTGGAACGCGCCATCGCTATCCGCGGACCATTAGGCCCAAAGGCAGTATAGGTCATTATATAATGTTCCACAGATTCCACATAGGTTATTCTGGGATCTTCGCAGCCGCCTCCCCCATTGGGCCTTTTTTCATAATCCTTTTCAGGTTCCAGCGCAATTCCCATCCTTTCTACTTTTACCGGATCGCCGTCTTCGTCAAAAATTACCTTGCAAATACCTATACGCGAATAGTTGTTTTTAGCGACCATTCGTGGAAAAATATATAAATTTCCGTCCGGACCACGTGCCACAGCTGGGTTTAAAACTCCCTCAACTTCCATTTCATTGCCCTCTTCGGCGGTCATTATTGTTCCTAGTCGTCTTAATTTGAAAGGGATCATACTTTAGTCTTTAGGATTTTTCTTAGTGCAGGCAATAATCGTAGCTATAATACTTTTGGTTTCCTCGGGATCCCTAACCTCAATACATTCAACACCAGTTTTTCGGGCAGGATAATCATTTCCCCCCTTAAACAGGGCATCGCCAATAAACAACATTTCGGGAATACCTACCTTAAGAATTTCTTCCAGTTTCCTGATTCCATACGCTTTGTCTATTCCTGGTTTTACAATATCAATAGAAGTTGTTCCTCCCATTCCGATGGAAAATTCTTTTAAAGTCTTTTTTAAGGGTTCTACAATTTTTTTCCGTTTTTCAAAATCCGCATCCCAGTCCTTTTTTGCATCCAATGGAGCTTTTTGTCCTAAAGCGGAAAAAGTAATTTGGCTGCCCCGGTCTTCAATTTGTTCACCCCAAGTTTTGTCAATGTTAAGATTTGCCGATTTTATGGCTGCAGTAAGGTTTTCCATAATTTTCTGCCTTTCAGCCTCTGAAAAATTCTCTTCATACAGTCCCTTCCATTCATCCTTGTATTGATAAAATTTGGTGCCGCATGTAGGGAGAATAGTCAACCCCCTTAAATTGGTTTTTTCGGGTAGGTGACTCAAAACCTGTTTCTGGAATTGTGGCCAATCTCCTCCGGAAATAATGGAAACTTGGACAATTTCAAGTAAATTGCAAAGCAAATTTCCCATTTCCTTATCAATAGCCGATTTACTTTTGGCCAAGGTTCCATCCAGATCGAATACAATTTGTTTTTTCATGATTTAATTCCTTTCCTTTTCCGGGATGGTTATATGAAGTAAAGTGATGGAATTCTCTGGAGTGAGTTGAAGTTGACCAATGATTGCCGGCAAAAGCATTACCTCACCTTTTTCAATAAAATAGCTATCGTTATTAAATTCCATTTTTCCCTTTCCATCTATACAGACAAGAATTGCTGGTTCGTCTTTTATACCCACAGTAATTTCAGAATCCGTGGTTATTCGCAGAAGTTTAAAATGGTTGTTGTCGAATAGTTTTTCGGCGTTTTTAATCTCATTTGTTTTTACAGGAGTTATAGGACCGATATCCACTTGCTTAAAATCGATGCAGGCGATAGCCTTATCCACTTGGAGGTCACGAGGTTGTCCCGTCTTGGGATCTACTCTATCCCAATCGTATAGTCTAAAGGTGACATCGCTATTTTCTTGAACCTCAAATACTACTGCACCATTTAGGGTGTGCACCGTTCCGGAATGGATGAAAACAGCATCCTCTTTTTTAGGCACAAAACTGTGGAGCGTATCCGCCACCGTATTGTTTTTAAGAGCATCCAGTAAAATTTGTTTGTCCGTACCTTTTTTTAAACCTGCATAAATTTTGCCGTCATCATCAGCTTCCAAGACCACCCAAGCTTCGGTTTTCCCGGTGTCGCCCTGTGGAATATATTCCTTTTGATCATCGGAAGGATGTACCTGTACCGATAATACTTCGTGGCAATCAAGGAACTTTAATAACAGTGGAAATTTCTCATGATCATTTCCCAAATTCCCCATGATTTCATAGCGATACTCTTTCATCAAATCGGGGAGCGTAACATCTTTTAACGAACCATCCGTAACTTTACTCGGGTGATCCTTTCGATCGCTTAAAATCCATGCTTCACCAATATTTTCATCGGGAGGAAGAGGTTTGGAGAGCAACTTTTCAAGCCTTCTGCCGCCCCAGATTCGGTATTGATAAAGAGGTTCAAATTTCAATGGATAAAACTGTGTGCTCATTTCATTATTGATTATTATGTATTTGTTATTAACTCCAATTTAAGATGTTGATGAATCAATAAATTGGTTTGCCTATATCCCCATAAGTTGAAGAGAGCCTTATTAAGGGAATTTCCGTGATTTTAGATATATAACTTGGATTGTATAAAGTAAATTTTAATACAATCGTATTGATGTTACATAAAATTAAAGAATTTATCAAACACACTTTTGTTAAATGGAGACTTTATCACAGTTTTATGATTATTACAGATAGTTTTTAAAAATATTAAGTAAGTATTTCAGATAAAAAACATAACCGCTTATCTGTATTTCATAAAACTAAATCCAAAAAATGGAGAAGGATTCTAAAATTTTGGAAAGACAAAAGGGTGAGACCTTGATTATCCCCCAAGTCAAATTGATAAAGAATGTCGTTTTTTAAGCAACTCCTTGAAGGACTTATTTGGCCTAGCTTTTCGGGTACTGATTTATTATTGTAAATAAAAAAACCGTCCCCAGTAAAGAAGACGGCTTACTTTTGAGCGAGCTACAAATTTTCTACTCCACCGCTTTCAAATTATCATCGGAATTTCGGTCGATCAACTTATTATAAGGATCAATCCCGGCTTTTAAAGGTTTTTCGTCGGTAATTATAGTAAAAGTATTATCCCCGGATTTTAGCCACTTCAATTCAAAATACAGCGGATTCTTGATAGTGATGCCTTCGTCATTAACAATGTCTTCACCGAATAACCCGATATCCACCAAGTTTTTCTTTTTATCAATTCGTTGTTCTTTCCCTTGATTGTCGTAATAGATTTTTTTACTGTTTACCGTAAAAATTGTTTCCCATTTCCCGTTTGCCAAGGCTTTTGTCTTTGCATCCATCACTCTATTTTCGTATAAAACGATTTCTTTAAAACCGTCTTCAACCTTGTATTTTAAGGAATCAGGAGTAACGGCATAAATAGCTTTATACAAATCTTCGGATGTAGGATAAAATCCTTTGTTGTTGTACTTGAATTCCTCCATAAAGTTTTTCAAGCCTCTGTTTACAACATCTTCGCCCATTACATCCTGAAGGTCGTACATAATCATGGATCCTTTTTCATACCAAATATGCGGCCCAACTTCCACATCCATTAAGGTTCGCTCAGGTTTAAAACTAAATTTTCTTCCCGATAAATATTTGTCCAACGAACTTTTTAGAAAGGTTTTAATCCCGTTTTCACCATATTCATGTTTCATTGTCATCAAGGAGGCGTATTCAGCCAATGTTTCGGAAATAATGTTTGCGCCCGAGGTTTTACTCGGTGTAACTATATGACCCCACCATTGGTGCGCTACTTCGTGCGAAGTAACCCTGAACGCATAGTTATAACTATCAGCTTTGGAGAAATCGGCTGCAAAGCCAAAATCTTCAGAATAGGGGATGGTTGTTGCAAAGGATTGTGCAAAATTTGCATAAGCTGGAAATTCTATCACTCGGATTACCGAATAGGGATATTCCAAAAAGTTTTTGGAATTGTAATCCAAAGCCACCTTTATTCCTTTGATAAAATATTCCAGGTTTTTATGGTGTTTTGGGGAATGGTAGATTTCGATTGCTACTTTCTTCCCGCTCGGGGCCGTCCAGCTATCTTTTTCTATATCGTAGTTGGCCGAAACAAAATTGAAGAAATAATCGGTTTTGGTTTCCAATTTGTAATTGTAAAAACTTCTATTGCCCTCCTCCCAATTTTTTATGAGCGTTCCGGGAGCTACCGCCGTCTGACCTTTGGTAGTACTTACAATTGCTTCAAAATTGAGATAATCGCCATCTTCATTAAATAGATTCTTTCTTAAAGCCGTGCTATCTGTTCTTTGGGCATATATATAATCCAGTTTTTCCAGGCCGTGTTTTACACGGGCACCGTTTTCAATTAAGCCTCGTTCATAATGAAAGGATGGAAAAATATCGTCCCTAAAAAAGGTTCCATTTCCCAAAATAGCAGTTTCACTATCCGAGGAAAAGCCATGAGTTTTAGCCTCTGTTTCTATTACCAATGATGCAGTTTCTTCTGGTTGCAAACTACTTGGCAGTTGGTAGATAAACAAACGGTAATCTTCATCTTCGAGAAACGGTTTTAATTCCGTGCCTTTATAAACTACTTTGGTAATTCGGGTATCTGCAATGGGGAACGTTACCTCCATCAACAGCGTGTCAATTGGAGTCTGAAAGTTATTGATCACTTTAAATTCGCCTTTGGCAGCCACCCGTCTATCCTCTGGGAAAATATCGATATAGGCCTTTAAATCAATAACCTGAATGTGGGGCTTATCTATGTATTTCCTGTACTTTTTCTCAGCTTCGGCGCTTAATCTATCGCTGTAGTCACTGTCTTCCAATTGATTTAAAACCTTCAGATTATAATAACTATATGCTCCTACAGAAACAAAGGCCAAGATAAAAAACAGCATTATCCCAAGCGTCTTTCCAGTAAACCGTTGTTTTGCAATATGAAGTCGTTCTTTTGCCGATGCAAGAAATCCGCGATTCCAGAAAACGATGCCAATTGTGGCGAGGATGCAGGTAAACAGAATCCAATAAAGGTTCAACCAAAATTTTCCGTACAAATAATGTCCAAAACCATTTAAATCGCTTAAAAATCCTCCTGTGGTTCCTCCGAAAATCAATAAGGGATTGGAAGTTTTAAACGCAAGCGTAAATAAAATTGGAAGTCCGATGTAAATAATAATTACAATAAAATGCCCCAGGAATTTATTGTTGACCAGCACATGGATAAAAAACGCCAATAGTACTGTGGTAAGATAGGTAGGGAAAATAGTAGTGAAATTATAAATAAGATAGACGTCCAATTCATAATGGAAATAACCATTGAAGGTTTGATATAAAACCCCAACCACAACATTTAATAAAGTCAGCACTATCGCCACGCCAATAAGGGCAATAATTTTGGAAAGATATAGGGTGATATTACTTACAGGCAAAGCATCGTAAAATTCGAAGGTTTTGTTCTGTCTAGTCCGGTGAACGGCTTCTCCAGCATAAATCACTAAAATAATAATAGAAAACAAAGAAAGACCGCTCGAAATCTGAGATACCATATAGCGGGTTAACGGTAGGGAAGGAGTTCCAAATATTTGGTTGGATTGGTAGGTGATAAATCCAGCCACTATAACCCCAATTACGATCAGAATTATAAAAACGGTTTCTTTTACAATTGAGAGAAATTCAATTTTGCTCAGCGATAACAAGTTTTCCCGACGCGCTTTAGCACTGAAAACCTGTGTGATATTAGGAATAAATGAGGACGGAACATATTCTTCTTTTCCTTCTTTAACCGATTTCTTCTTTGAAGTATTTAAAAACCCTTTATATGAAAATTTAAATAAGGTGAAAAAGAAAATCAGAAATGAGAGGCCAAGCCATAACAATCGGTTTAAGGCGAACTTTCCAGAAAGTGATAATTGTATATTGTTTAATTCATCTATTGTCCAATATTTTGTGATATATCCGTATGCTGTTTCTCCAAAAGGATCAAAATAGATGCTTAACCATTCGGTCTCCAGACTTGATAATAATTGGCCGGAGGCGATGGTTAAAATCAAAATTACAATCCCACCTAAATATAAGATTGACATACGTTTAAAAAACGTCATCAAACAGAAAAACAAGCTGCCAATAAAAAATGCATTAAAGCTTAATAAGTATAGAAAGGGTAGGGCGTAGGCGGAAAAATCGAAAGATGTATACGTTCCATAATCCGGTCTTTCCAGAAAAGCTCCCATGCTGAAACCAATTATGGCTCCAAGTACGGCGGCAATATTCATAATGGTTACAATTGTAAAACTGCCAAAAAACCGTCCCCGAATATAATTTTTTTCCGAAATGGGAAATGTAAAATAGGTCTGTGCAGTTCTATGTTCCTCATCGCGATATACCGCTACACCCATAATAGCGGCATAAAAGAACAAACTAATAATGCTCATTCCCCCAAGAATACCCACTATGGCATTTGGACTGTTGGTATATTGAGCGGTGACTGAATCCTGAAAAACGCTCAATAAAAGTGGAATAATGAACATCAACGAAATGTAGATGTAGGTCGCAGGTCGCCGGAACCGATATTTCAGTTCAAATAGAAAAATTTCCCACATAATTATACGGTTTGAGGTTGGTTGATACTGTAGAAGTAAAAATCTTCCAGGTTATTACTTACTACTTCAAAACCTTCGCCCGGATGGGTTTCACAGAACACGTTCACATTCATGTTCCCACTTCGTAAATAAGTTGAAAGCACCGTATATTCTGCTTGATAGTTGTCGATCTCGTTCTTTTCGATCCGTTTTCTGAATATTTTGTTGTTCAACGAATTGGATAATTCCTGCGGATGTCCCTGAACGACCACTTGGCCGTCATTAAATACCGCCATATTGGTGCACAAATTCACTACATCATCCACTATGTGTGTAGATAAAATAACCACTGCACTTTCCCCCAATTCACTCAATAAATTATGGAAGCGGTTTCGTTCCAAAGGATCCAGGCCTGCTGTGGGTTCATCTACAATTATCAATTTGGGATTTCCAATCAATGCCTGGGCAATCCCAAAACGCTGGCGCATCCCTCCGGAATAATCTCCTAAATTTCTTTTTCTGAATTTATACAGATTCACTTTGTTTAAAAGATCGGCTACATAGGCTTTTCGATCGTTGGTACTGTGGATACCTTTTATTTTTGCTATATGGTCGAGCATCATTTCGGCCGATACCTTGGGATACACCCCAAAATCCTGTGGCAAATAACCTAATACCTTTCGCAGTTCCTCGGGCTGGCCAAACACATCGATACCATCAAAATCAATGGTTCCACTGTCGGCAACTTGTAGGGTGGCGATGGTTCGCATCAAGGTGGACTTCCCGGCGCCGTTGGGTCCAAGAAGACCGAACATGCCATTGTGGATTTCGAGATTGACATCATTTAATGCTTGTGTGCCGTTAGGATAGGTTTGATTCAGATTTTTGATGGAAAGCATATTCTAAACTAATTTAATGTTTTGGGTTGAATTGTGTTAGTAGGCAGTTTTCACTTTTTGTTACGGAATACGATATTGGGGATATTGTTATTCCGATTATAAACCGTAGAAAAATTGGGATCAGATTGTGACGGTCCCTTGATGGTTGTAAATAAAGCTTGCGTCAGCTGTAAGATGGCCGGAGTGTTTTTGATCCTGAATTTGTTCTGAAGAATTTCCTGAACCGATTTTTCCGGGGCTTCCCTCGGCTCCGCTCGGGATAAACTTCTCGCCCTAATACACATTGTGCATAATAAAAAAGATCCCGACTTTTCCATCGGGATTCTTTTCTATTTTGTGACCTGGCTGGGGCTTCCCTCGGCTCCGCTCGGCATAAACTTCTCGCCCTAATACACATTGTGCATAATAAAAAAATCCCGACTTTTCCATCGGGATTCTTTTCTATTTTGTGACCTGGCTGGGGCTTCCCTCGGCTCCGCTCGGGATAAACTTCTCGCCCTAATACACATTGTGCATAATAAAAAAATCCCGACGTTTCCATCGGGATTCTTTTCTATTTTGTGACCTGGCTGGGGCTCGAACCCAGGACCACCTCCTTAAAAGGGAGGTGCTCTACCAACTGAGCTACCAGGTCTTCCTTATTAATGCTTGCCTATCTATCGGTAGGCGGGTGCAAATATACTATCAATAAGTTTATATTTCAAAACGAAAAACGATTAAATTTGAAGAAAATTGAAAAGAGCTGAAATTCAGCGCCTCAGGAATGTGATTTTTTTTCTGGATCCTGCAGTTCGCTCCAAAAGTTGTAAAATAGATTGAAAAACGAGCCTATTCTGGCTCCAAAAAATATGAAAATTGTACTTATAGGTTATATGGGAAGCGGAAAATCCGCAGTCGGGAAACAACTTTCGAATAAATTAAATCATTCCTTTAAAGATTTGGACACCGAAATAGAACGCGCCGAAGGACTTTCCGTTCCCCAAATTTTTTCGGAAAAAGGAGAAATATACTTTCGGAAATTGGAAAATAAAACCCTTAAAAGTCTTCTCGCCCTAAATGAAGATTTTGTACTTGCAACCGGGGGCGGCACGCCCTGTTATGCCGATTCGCTTACAGCAATGCTACAAAATGAAAATACCGTTACCATATATTTAAAAACTCCCTTAATTGTTTTGGGGGATCGATTATTCTTGGAAATGGGAAAAAGACCCTTGTTGACGCATTTGGAAACGAAGGAACAGTTAATGGAATATATTGGGATTCATGTATTCGAACGTTCCCATTTTTACAACCGTGCCCAAATAACAATAGAGGTTGGAACCGATTCTGTTGAAGGTGTTGCCAAAAGGATTGCCGAAACTATTCCAAAATAGCCCGTTCGTCATCCTTATCAAATATCACATTGATGTTCTCGTTCAAGGAAGTAGAGAGGGATATTCCTTTAAAATCTGCCTTTACTGGATATTTCTTGTGATTTCTATCCACGAGCACCGCGGTTTTGAATTGCTTTAAGGGAACATCCAAAAAGTGCTTGACGGCATATATCAGCGTAGTACCGGAATGCAAAACATCATCCACAAGAAGTACGGATTTATTGGTATATTCTTCCGCCGAAAGTGAAGTGGTAATGGGTTTAATAGGATTTTTTTTATCGATAAGGACTTCACAAAGAGTCACCTTTAAAGGCGAAATACTTTCTACCTCTTTTTTGATTTTTTCGGCCAAAATATAGCCGTTCTCTTTTATTCCCGCTATCACCACCTCTTCTTCGCCTACATTGGTTTCATAAATTTGGTAAGCCATTCTTTTAATTTTATGGGCAATCTGGGATTTGCTTAATATGAGGGAATCCAATTTCTGTATCATGTTCTTTTTTTTAAATAGTGGCTAATCATCATTATTTTCTGGGTCGGTAAAGTCATCCAGTTCTCTTCTATCTTTTTTTGTAGGCCGACCAACGCCTTTTTTTCGATAATAGGTCTTGGCATACTCGAGCATTTCTTGGATCTGAAAGGCTTCCTGCGGAGTAACGTCCTTCCGGTAAATATCCACCAATTTGGCACCTATACGGCTTTCCGGCACGTCAAGTACTTCAATTTGATAAGTTACCTGATCCTTTCGGACCGAAATAGAATCGCCCGGATAGACCTCACGGGAGGGTTTGGCCGTTTCGCCCTTAATTTTTACGGCGCCTTTCCGGCACGCTGCCGTAGCGATACTGCGTGTTTTAAAATAGCGGATGCACCATAAATATTTATCAATCCTCATAAATTATAAACCTAAAAACATCGTTAATAGCTAGTACAAAAATAACCGAAAATTGTATCTTGCGGCCTCAAATTATTAATGATGATCAGAATTAAATACGGTTTTATTCTATTTTCAATACTTTTTATTTCCACGGTATCCTGTAAAAAGGATGACGACGACCTTCCTCCACCCATTCCACCACGTGAGCGTGGTCCCGAGGCAGCAAGGGCACAACAGGAAATTGAAGCTTTTTTGGATACCCATTTTTATAATTATGAGGATTTCATTGAAGATCCCGATAATTTTAAAATGGTTATAGATACTATTGCTGGTGAAAATGCAGGGAAAACGCCACTTAGGCAGCAAGTTAAATCTAAAGAGGTGAAAGATTTTTATGATTCCAGTGTTGTTTACAAATTGTATTATCTGGTCGTGCGGGAAGGAGCGGGAGATAAACCACATTTTTCTGATTTCACTACCAATACCTACGAGGGAAGAACGCTAACACTTAAACTTTTTGATAATGCCGTAACCCCGGTTAGATTCGGTCTGGTAGATGATAAAACCACTCCTGGGGTTATTCGCGGTTTACAACAGGCATTAATTGAATTTAGGGGCGCGGCCACTACAACTTCCAATCCGGATGGTACTTTAAGTTTTGAAGATTATGGTATTGGTGCAGTATTTGTTCCATCAGGCCTTGGTTATTATCAATATCCTCCGTCATCAACTTCGGTATTTGGTGCGTATGAACAACTAATCTTTACTTTTGAACTGTTTTCAAGAGAAATTGCTGATCATGACGGCGATGGGATTCCATCTTATATGGAAGACCTTAATAACAACCAGAATTTGATGGACGACGATACCGACGGAGACGGGGTGCCAAATTATTTTGATACCGATGATGACGGAGACCGCAGATTGACACGTGATGAGATTATTATCAATGACGATGGCAGTTTGGAATTCCCCGATAAAAACGGAAACGGAATTCCGGATTATTTGGATCCTAGCATTTAAGATATATTTCAACTAATTAAAAAAGCCACTTTCCAGACGAAAGCGGCTTTTTTAATTAGCAAGCAAAACTATTATTTTCTTGCTATTGCTTTTTTCACGGCATTTACGATTGCTTCGGCGTTAAGACCGTATTTATCCATCAATTGGTCGGGAGTTCCAGATTCTCCAAAAGTATCATTTGTAGCCACAAACTCCTGCGGCGCTGGATGTTGGGTGGTTAAAAGTCGTGCAACGCTTTCCCCAAGGCCTCCCAAAAAGTTATGCTCTTCGGCAGTGACTACGCATCCCGTTTTTTTAACGCTCTTTAGAATGGCATCGTCGTCCAGAGGTTTAATGGTGTGAATATTGATCACTTCCGCGTGGATTCCTTTTTCAAATAGGGTTTCGGCAGCCTGTAGTGCTTCCCAGACCAAATGCCCCGTAGCAATAATGGTTACATCGGTGCCTTCTTGTAAATGCACAGCTTTTCCTATTTGGAAATTTTGGTCCTCCGGCGTGAAATTTGCCACTGCCGGTCTTCCAAATCGCAGATACACAGGGCCCTCATAGTCTGCAATGGCAATAGTAGCTGCTTTGGTCTGATTGTAATCACAGGTATTGATTACGGTCATCCCGGGCAACATCTTCATAAGGCCGATGTCTTCCAGGATTTGGTGGGTAGCTCCGTCTTCTCCCAAGGTCAAACCTGCATGCGAGGCACAGATTTTTACGTTTTTGCCACTGTAAGCCACACTCTGGCGAATTTGGTCGTACACTCTTCCTGTAGAGAAATTGGCAAAAGTTCCTGTAAATGGAATTTTATTGCCAATGGTCATTCCTGCTGCCATACCAATCATGTTGGCTTCTGCTATTCCCACTTGGAAGAAACGCTCTGGGTGATTCTTTTTGAAATCATCCATTTTTAGTGAGCCGGTAAGATCTGCACACAGTGCAACCACGTTCCCGTTCTTTTTACCTAGCTCTGTCAATCCGTCCCCAAATCCTGAGCGAGTGTCCTTTTTACCTGAATCTGTATATTTTTTTAACTTTACTGTTTCCATATCTTTTGTTTAGGGGTGGGATTAATAATCGCCAAGCGTAACCGGATTTTGTGAAAGGGCATTTTCCAATTGTTGATCGTTAGGGGCTTTCCCGTGCCAATTGTGGGTATGCATCATAAAATCCACCCCATTGCCCATTACTGTATGTAGCAAAACGCAAACAGGTTTTCCTTTCCCTGTTTTTTCCTTTGCTTTTTTCAATCCAGATATAACTTCTTTTAAGTCATTTCCTTTTTCGATATCCATAACATCCCAACCAAAAGCCTTGAATTTTGCGCCGATATCTCCCATAGGAAGAACGTTTTCCGTAGAACCGTCTATTTGCTGACCATTGAGATCTATGGTAACTATCAGGTTGTCCACCTTGTTTCCCGCAGCATATAGAATGGCTTCCCAATTCTGGCCTTCCTGCAGTTCCCCATCTCCGCAAAGCGTATAGACCAGATGTTGGTCATTGTTTAATTTTTTGGAAAGAGCTGCGCCAATGGAAACAGAAATTCCCTGTCCCAAGGAACCCGACGCCATGCGAATTCCCGGCAAGCCCTCGTGAGTGGTAGGATGCCCTTGCAGACGACTGTTCAATAGTCTAAAAGTGTTTAGTTCCTCAACATCGAAATAACCCGATCTTGCTAGAACGCTATAAAATACGGGGGATATATGTCCGTTGGAAAGGAAAAAAATATCTTCTCCCATACCATCCATGGAAAAAGTATCCTTTCGTTCCATGATTTCGTTATACAGTGCCACGAAGAATTCGGCACAGCCTAATGAACCACCCGGATGGCCGGAGTTCACTTTGTGCACCTGTCTTAAAATGTCCCTGCGGACTTGGATTACCAAATCCTCAAGATCTTTATTGTCTGCCATAATGTATTTTGATTTGCGATGCCAAAAGTAACCTTTTATGCGTGGCCTTCAAAGGGATGACGAGGGCTTTTATCAACGAAATTCTTGGGTTGTTAACATGTTAACCAATCCAATTTTCCGATACACCTAGATTGATTGAGATGTTAAGTTTATTGTTTTGTCGTGTATTTAAAAATGGAACGGATAATTTTATTCGCAATCCATAATTCATAATTCCGAATTATTAAAATTATCTTTGCCCCCTTAAAACAAATTTGCTGAATGCACTTTAAATTAGACGCTACAGATCCACAAAGCAGTGCGCGCGCTGCTACCATTAAAACCGATCACGGAATTATTGAAACTCCTATCTTTATGCCTGTTGGCACAGTGGGATCGGTTAAGGGGGTGCATCAAAGAGAGCTTCGGGAGGATATCAACCCAGATATCATTTTGGGAAATACCTATCATTTGTTCCTCCGACCCCAAATGTCCATTCTGGAAAAGGCCGGCGGTCTTCACAAGTTTATGAACTGGGATCGGAATATTTTGACTGATAGTGGTGGATACCAAGTATATTCTCTGTCCGCAAACAGAAAAATAAAGGAGGAAGGAGTAAAATTTAAAAGCCATATAGACGGTAGTTACCACATTTTCACTCCCGAGAATGTAATGGAGATCCAACGTACCATTGGGGCGGACATCATTATGGCATTCGATGAATGCACCCCATATCCCTGTGAATATAACTATGCGAAACGTTCCATGAAAATGACCCATCGATGGTTGGATAGATGTATAGCGCATTTGGAAAAGGTTCCGGTAAAATATGGTTATAAACAAACGTTTTTTCCCATAGTTCAAGGCAGTACCTATAAAGATCTGCGCCGGGAATCCGCCGAGTATATTGCTTCGGTGGGGGCAGAGGGGAATGCCATAGGAGGTCTTTCCGTTGGGGAACCAGCCCATGAAATGTATGAAATGACAGCGGTGGTAACCGAAATTTTGCCCAAAGATAAGCCCCGATATTTAATGGGCGTGGGCACCCCGGTGAACATTTTGGAGAATATCGCATTGGGAATTGATATGTTCGATTGTGTAATGCCCACTCGCAACGGACGCAACGGTATGCTGTTTACTTCCGAAGGCATCATAAATATAAAGAACAAAAAATGGGAAGCCGATTTTTCCCCAATCGATCCTCTTGGCATCACTTGGGTGGATACGGAATATAGCAAGGCTTATTTGCGCCATTTGTTTACCGTAAACGAAATGTTGGGAAGACAGATCGGAAGTATCCATAATCTCGGATTTTATCTCTGGTTGGTTCGGGAAGCGAGAAAACATATCTTAGCGGGTGACTTTGCCGCTTGGAAACAGGAAATGGTCATAAAACTGGATCAACGACTATAATATGCTCAGCATACTGGATAGATACATTTTAAGGAAATACTTGGGCACCTTCGCCCTCTTATTATTATTGTTTGTACCCATAGGAATAACAGTTCATCTTGCGGAGAAAATCGATAAAATCCTGGCCAACGAAGTACCATTGATGGAGGTGCTTAAATATCTATATGATTTTACCATATACTTCGCAAACCTTCTTTTCCCTTTATTTTTATTTCTTTCGGTGATTTGGTTCACTTCCAAGCTAGCCAATAATACCGAGGTGATTGCATTTCTAAGTAGTGGCGTTTCGTATTATCGATTTTTGCGCCCTTATTTGATTGGGGCCACCATTGTTTGTATTGCGGCCCTGATATTTAGTATGTACCTGGCTCCCAAAGCCAGTAAAGGATTTAACGAGTTTGGCTATACCTACATAAAAGGAAAAAACGATCGTGAACAGAGCAATGTGTACACCCAAATCAATGATAATGATTATATCTATGTTTCCTATTTTAATACCATGGAAAATATAGGCAGCAATTTTACATTGGAACATTTTGAGGGAAACCAAATGAAGTACAAAATCGAGGCTTCCCAAATAAAATTCAACAATGCCGATAGTACCTATTCGCTTATCAACTATACCAAAAGAAAGGTTGGCGCTACTTCCGATATTTTGGAGAGCAGTCAGGGTCTTGACACGGTTTTTGCCTTTGATCTGGAAGATCTTACCCCAGTTTCCTATATAGCGGAAACCCTTAGTTTTACGGAGTTGAATGATTTCATTAAAAAGGAAAAAGCAAGAGGTTCCTCCAACATTGGCAGGTATGAAGTTGTCAAGTACAAACGTTGGAGTTTACCGGTATCGGCATATATTCTTACCATTATAGCAGTGGCCGTTTCCTCGGTAAAAAGAAGAGGCGGAATGGGTGTAAATCTTGCCATCGGTATTGGTATCGGAATGGTTTATATCTTTTTTGATAAAGTATTTGGAACAATGGCCGAACAGAGTTCCTTTTCTCCCTTTATTGCAACCTGGTTCCCAAATATGGTATTTGGAGTTTTGGCCATTTACCTTTTAAGAAATGCGAAACGTTAAGCTACTCAACTATCTACATCTCCATTTTATTGTTTTTATATGGGGGTTTACCGCAGTTCTTGGAAAATTGATCACTTTGGAAGCTTTTCCTTTGGTATGGTTCCGAATGTCATTGGCAACCGCTTTTGTTTTCCTGTTTATTTTTTTGAAAAGGGAGAAACTCAAGTTTTCAATAAAAACGCTTTCTGGCTTTGCCCTTGGGGGAATAATTATCGCTCTGCACTGGCTGACGTTTTTCGGCGCCATTAAGGCCTCAAACGTTTCTATAACTTTAGCGGTGTTGTCAACAGGCGCTTTTTTTGCTTCACTTTTGGAACCGCTGCTCTACGGAAGAAAGATTATTTTGTACGAAGTAATTTTTGGACTTATAGTAATTTTTGGATTATACATGATTTTTGATGTAAAAGGTAATTATACGCTCGGGATTGTCCTGGCTCTTATATCCGCTTTTTTAAGTGCCCTTTTTTCGGTTATAAACGGGAAGTTTGTATTGGAGCATAAAGCTTCGGTAATTTCCTTTTATGAATTGATGTTCGGAGTGGCGGGAATTTCCCTATACCTTGCTTTTTCGGGTGGATTTACGCCCGAGTTTTTTAAGATTTCGGTTCAGGATTGGGTGCTCCTCGCTATCTTGGCTTCGGCCTGTACTGCCTATGCTTTTATCGCATCCATACACGTGATGAAATGGATAAGTCCCTACACGGTTATGCTCACAATCAATATGGAACCGGTATATGGAATCATCCTTGCCCTATTGGTTTTTGGGGATTCCGAGGTTATGGGCCCCAAATTTTATTACGGAGCAATTATTATCTTGTTGACCGTCATTACGAATGGTGTTATAAAGATTACTCAAGAAAGAAAACGAAGAAGATTGTCGAAGACGTAAGCCCAAAAATTTTATCTTTGCCAATCAATCAAATTTAAAGAAAGGTAGTTATTATGGAATATCTCGATTTTGAATTGCCTATAAAGGAATTGCAGGAACAGTATGAAAAGGCCTGTCTGATAGGTACTGAAAGTGATGTGGATGTGAGCAATACCTGCAAACAAATTGAAAAAAAACTAAAGGATAAGAAGGCCGAAATATATAAAAACCTTACTCCATGGCAACGGGTGCAGTTATCCCGCCATCCGGACAGGCCCTATACCTTGGATTATATAACAGGTATTTGCGGAGATTCTTTTCTGGAGTTACACGGCGACAGAAATTTTAAGGACGACAAAGCCATGGTAGGCGGTCTTGGAAAAATTGGCGACCAAAGCTATATGTTTATTGGCCAGCAAAAAGGCTATAACACCAAAACCCGTCAATACCGCAATTTTGGAATGGCCAATCCGGAAGGCTACCGAAAAGCGCTGAGACTGATGAAGTCGGCAGAGAAATTCGGTCTGCCCATTGTCACTTTTGTCGACACTCCAGGTGCATATCCAGGTTTGGAAGCAGAAGAAAGAGGTCAGGGGGAAGCCATTGCCCGTAACATTCTTGAGATGACTCGACTAAAAGTGCCTGTAATTGTAGTAATCATTGGCGAGGGAGCCAGTGGTGGGGCCTTGGGAATAGGAGTGGGAGACAGGGTCTTGATGTTGGAGAATACTTGGTATTCGGTAATATCTCCCGAAAGTTGCTCCTCTATTCTATGGCGAAGCTGGGAGTTCAAGGAACAAGCTGCCGAAGCATTAAAGCTTACCGCCACCGATATGAAAAAGTTGAAACTGATAGATGAGATTGTAAAGGAACCCTTAGGCGGCGCGCACAGCGACCGTGCCAAAACATATGCTACGGTTGCCGCTACCATTGAAAAAACTTTTCTCGAATTAAAAATGTTATCCCCATCCGATTTGGTTAAAAAACGAATGGAAAAATATTTGGAAATGGGAACCTATAAAGGATAGCCCTAACAAAATCAACACATCAAAAATCCGAGGTACTGTCTTCGGATTTTTTTGTGGCTTATCAACACAATTTGTAAGTTGTCAACATATTGATTGTTGATTATCTGTTAATAGAGAATTTTTATTTTAACCCCCTTCATCCTATCAATTTCTTTACATTCGCTTTATGGAAAAATTAAAACCTCAATCAAGTTTCTCAACCCGCACCTCCCAGGTGATATCTCTTGAAAAGGGCAAAATGCCGCCCCAAGCTATTGATCTAGAGGAAGTTGTTCTGGGAGCATTAATGATTGACAAGAAGGGTGTGGATGAAGTTATTGATATCCTGCACCCAGAGGTTTTCTATAGGCCCGCCCATCAGCATATATTTGAGGCCATCCATGAACTCTTCAAAAACAGCCAACCGGTGGACTTATTAACCGTTTCCACCCAATTAAAGAAAACGGGGAAATTGGAGCTTTCAGGTGGGGAGTTTTACCTTATCCAACTTACCCAAAAAGTTTCTTCCTCGGCGCATATTGAGTTTCATGCCCGGATTGTACTTCAAAAATTTATACAGCGAAGTTTGATTAAAATTTCCAACGAGATAATTGAGGCTTCCTATGATGAAGCAACAGATGTATTTGATCTTTTGGACAATGCCGAAGCAAAATTATATGAGGTAACACAAGGTAATATCAAAAAATCCTCTGCTACGGCACAAGAGTTGGTAATTCAGGCAAAAAAGCGAATTGAGGAAATAGCCAACAAAGAAGGTTTATCCGGAGTTCCCTCAGGGTTTACTAAATTGGATGCGCTTACATCGGGATGGCAGCCCAGTGATTTGATTATTATAGCTGCACGTCCAGGTATGGGTAAAACAGCACTAACGCTTTCCATGGCGCGAAATATTGCCGTGGAACACAATATTCCGGTGGCTTTCTTCTCTTTGGAAATGTCATCCGTCCAGCTTATCACCCGTTTGATTTCATCTGAGACACACCTGAGTTCCGAAAAATTGAGAACGGGGAATCTTGAAAAGCACGAATGGGAGCAATTGAACGTAAAGGTTAAAGGTCTTGAAAAGGCACCTTTATTTATTGACGACACGCCCTCACTGTCCATTTTTGATCTGCGGGCCAAGGCACGGCGTCTTTCATCGCAACATGGTATAAAACTTATTGTGATTGATTACCTGCAGTTGATGACCGCTGGAGGAAGCCAAAAAGGGGGAAATAGGGAACAGGAAATATCCTCCATCTCCCGAAACCTTAAAGCCCTTGCCAAGGAACTCGATATTCCGGTAATTGCCCTTTCACAGTTATCCAGGGCGGTGGAAACCAGGGGAGGAAGTAAAAGACCCTTGCTTTCAGACCTTAGGGAGTCCGGTGCCATCGAGCAGGATGCCGATATTGTATCGTTTATCTATCGGCCCGAATACTATAAAATCGATGAATGGGATGATGATGAACATACACCCACAGCAGGACAGGCGGAATTTATTGTCGCAAAACACCGAAACGGTGGTTTGGAGGATATCCGATTGAAATTTATCGGCCAACTTGGTAAATTTGAAAATCTCGATTCATTTGAAGCGCCTACCGAGCTTTATTCCAGGATGAACGATGCTGCCAATGACGATACCTTTAAAACCAAAAAATTCCCATCGGCCAATGAAGCCTTTGGAAGTTCCATGAATGATGACTTCTCAATCAATGATGATAGTGATGTACCTTTCTAATCGGCATTGCCAATCCCCCAAAACCAAAAATGGGCCAAGAATTTCTTGACCCATTTTTGGTTTTATCCGGTTTCCAATTTCTGTTAGAACATATATCCAAGACCTGCAGAAAATACTGAGGTGTGAAGATTAGTATCCTTTATCAGGTCCGAAAATCCGTGCGAATATCTTCCCTGAAGAAACAGACCGTTATCAAATTTATATTCAACTCCGGCGGTCCCCTGGAAATCAAAGGTCTTTAGATTGTCCATTTCCACTTTTCCGCCTGTGGTAGTATAATCTAGCTTTTCATTTACCTTAAAACCAAACTGTGGTCCTGCGGCAGCACTTAAACCTTCAACAATATAAAATTTGGCCAGTAAGGGCACTTGGATATAATCTGCTTTATATTTGAAATCTGTGGTCTCATTTAAAGCGTACTTCCTACTGCTTTTAAAGCCCTGTCCAGAATAGAAGACCTCACCTTGTAATGAAAATCTTTCCTGTAATGGTAACTCGGCAACCAAACCAGCGTAAAAATCAGTTCTGCTATCAGGAGACTCGAAATTGTCGTTTGAAGTAATTTTTGAAAAGTTGGCACCTCCTCTAACTCCAAATTGGAATTCGGAAGTATATGATTGTGCCGACGCAGCAGCAATACCAAAAAAAGTTGCAATAATAAAAACCGTCTTTTTCATAATTCTCGTTTTAAAATTAATTCGGGACAAACATACGCGGCAGTCAAGACGCCTGAAAAGTATTTAAACTAACTTTAGCTTTTAAGATTTATTTAATTTTTCGAAAGGGTCTGTAGGTCAATACTTACGGACTTTCCTTAACGGTTTGTTTGCTTAATTTAACTTGTTATTTCCCAGTATGTGCAAAAAACTATTAAAGGTTTAATTTTGGTTTATGATAAAGTATGCCGGTTAAAATTATCACATTCAAATTTGTAAGTATCTTTACGGTATGATGAAAACAGTTTTCTTTTTATTTTTTTGTTTGTTCTCTGTAAACACCTTTGCTTCCTATATATTGATACCCATGGATTCGGAAGGGCAAAAGGAACACTTGAAGGCTTATGGGATAACTTATTGGGTATTGGAAAAGGAAATGAAGGTAAAATGGCTGCTCAACTATCGTGGTGGATCTTTTCTAATTCCCGACGCTCCCGAAATACAGCGGGAGTGCCAAATACGCGGAGTATCCTTTGAAGTTATTTCCAACAGTAAAACCGAACAGATATTAACCGATATAAGCAGCCCATCACAAAATATGGATGCGGTAGTTTTGGAAAAGGCCCCTAAAATTGCGGTTTATTCACCCAAAAGTAATCTTCCCTGGGACGATGCGGTTACTATGGTTTTAACCTATGCCGAAATCCCTTATACAGTGATCTATGATGAGGAAGTGCTTGGGGATCAATTAATACTCTATGATTGGTTGCATTTGCACCACGAAGATTTTACTGGTCAATACGGTAAGTTCTATCGCGCTTATCGGTCGGCTCCCTGGTATATAGAAGAGAAACAGCGGTCGGAGGCACGTGCCGCTAAATTAGGTTTTGATAAGGTATCGGAGGAGAAATTAGCCGTTGCCCAGAAAATCAGGGATTACGTTATCGGCGGTGGATTTATGTTCGCCATGTGCAGTGCCACGGACAGTTTTGATATAGCGCTCTCGGCCGAAGGAGTAGATATTTGCGAGCCTATGTTTGATGGTGACCCTAGTGAACCTAACTATCAAAGCAAAATCGATTATGGGAAGACTTTTGCCTTCACCGATTTTATATTGGAAAGAAATCCAATGGTCTATGAGTTTTCCAGTATCGATACAACCGATAAACGCAAGGTTCCGAAGGAGTCGGATTATTTTACGTTAATGGATTATTCGGCAAAATGGGATCCTATTCCTACCATGCTCTGCCAAAACCATACGGCCTTGGTAAAAGGTTTTATGGGTCAGACAACAGCTTTTGAAAGAAGCCAAGTTAAGGCAAATGTGCTTGTAATGGGTGAGAACAAAACAAATGGAGAAGCGCGTTATATCCACGGCATCAAAGGGAAAGGATTCTTTACCTTTTACGGTGGCCATGATCCCGAAGACTACCAGCACCGGGTAGGAGATGCTCCCACAGAGTTGGCCCTGCATCCCAGTTCACCCGGATATCGTCTTATTTTGAACAATGTGCTTTTCCCCGCAGCGAAAAAGAAGAAACAGAAAACCTAATTTTTTATTAGCGTATCGTAATAATCCTTTGGCGGCAATACGGTAATCTCAACTCGGCGGTTGATCTGTTTATTGGCATCCGAAATATTTTCGACCTTGGGTTTTCTTTTCCCATAGGCAATGATTTCATAATCGTATAGTTTATCATTGCCTAACAGCTCCAATAATCTTTTTTTTACCGAGGAACATCTGTTTTGGGAAAGTTCCATATTCATTTCATCACTTCCATCACTATCGGTATGTCCCTCAATCAATATGGTGGCTTTGTCCACTTTTAATATAGTACGGGCCAAGGAATCAATGCTTTTTCTGGAGGATTCCTTTAAATCATATTTGGCGACATCAAAGAGAACATCGGCTTCAATGGTAAGCCTTATTACACTGTTGATGGCCCCAATGGCATCGATATCCGCTCCCGCACTTATACTTCGGCAGAGATCTTTTAAATCGGTAATTTTGAGGAAATGGAAAACGATATCCTTATCGATATTCTCATCACTGAGGTCGATGGAAGATTTGCCTCCGGCTATCGTTCCAGCGTAGATCCAATTAATTCCATCTTCTGAAATCTCAATTTTTGCGGACTCCTTCGAGGGACCTACTTCAAAGATATATAGGTCATCCCCTGGTAGATTCATAAAGCCATTATCGGAAAATTCGACTACCAAGGATCCTCCGCATCCTAAAGAAACAAAATTTGGTGTGTGGTAGTTGGTATAGTCAGGTTCGTGAAGACATTGGATGCTATCCCGATATTTTTGGGTAGGTGGCGGATGTCCCACATTGAATTCCACCAACCGATCCGCAAATGAAATGGAACCCATGGGCAAATAGATCTTTTCGTAACGATCAATTCTATAGTGTTTTCCAGTGGCTTGCTGGGCGCGTATGCTCGATGCCAAAGCGAATAAACAAATAGCATATATAATCCCCCAACGTTTCATTAAAACCATTTTAACGAAGATAAGGAAACTTCTTTAAAGAGATTGGTCATAAAAAAACCGCTTCATTTCTGAAGCGGTCCTTTAAGCGAAATAATATAGTTTTTGTCTTATTTTACTTTATTTACAATTGCTGCAAACGCTTCGGGGTGGTTCATAGCAAGATCGGCCAACACCTTACGGTTAAGTTCGATTCCACTATTTTTTAAACTCCCCATAAATTGAGAATAAGACATATCATGCTGTCTTGCTCCCGCGTTGATACGGGTGATCCATAGGGATCGGAAATTTCTCTTCTTTACACGTCGATCGCGGTATGAATAAAGCATTGCTTTGTCCACAGCGTTTTTCGCTACCGTCCATACATTTTTACGACGTCCAAAAAAACCTTTGGCTTGTTTAAGAACCTTTTTTCTGCGGGCTCTCTTCGCAACTGAATTTACTGATCTTGGCATAATTTTAATTTGTTTTGTAGTAGGCGATTCAATAATTCTGAATTATGAATTCCGAATTCTGAATTCTTTGATAGCACTACTCCAGGGTTTAAATAATTGTTTTAACCGGTTAAGCAATATTACTTCAATCGAAGCATTAGCTTAACATTATTTTCGTCAGCCTTGGCCACTAAAGCATCGTGCGTTAGGGCAAGTTTGCGTTTTTTGCTTTTCTTTGTCAAGATGTGGCTTTTAAACGCATGCTTTCTTTTGATCTTACCGGTACCTGTTAGCTTAAAACGCTTTTTGGCACTGGATTTGGTTTTTTGTTTCGGCATGTTTCCTACTTTATTATTAATTATTTCGCTTTATTGTTAAATCCTAGTTTCCGAATGGATTCCAGGGATTTTTATTTTTTCTGACCACTGATTACTTCTTTTTAGGTGCGATAAACATAATCATTCGCTTTCCTTCCAGTTTCGGCATTTGTTCCACTTTCCCAAATTCCTCAAGGTCGCGCGCTAGACGCAACAAAAGGATTTCTCCTTGGTCTTTATAGATAATGGAACGGCCTTTAAAGAAAACATATGCTTTCAATTTTGCCCCTTCCTGAAGGAACTTCTCACCGTGCTTCTTTTTGAACTCGTAATCGTGGTCGTCCGTATTAGGGCCAAACCTGATTTCCTTGATGGTTACCTTGGTGGCTTTGGCTTTTAGGACTTTTTCCCGTTTTTTCTGCTCGTATACAAATTTCTTGTATTCAATGATTTTACAGACGGGGGGATTTGCATTTGGAGAGATCTCGACAAGGTCCAGTTCCTGTTCCTCGGCTATTTCAAGAGCTCTCTTTAAAGGGTAAACCCCAACTTCAACATTCTCACCCACAAGACGGACTTCCTCGGCACGGATCTTTCCATTGATCCTGTGCTGGTCTTCCTTGATTATCCTTGCGGGTCCTCTACTTCTTTTTCTTCGTATTGCTATGGCCTAAAATATTTAGTTAAACATTAAATTCTATTGATTCCTTTTTTACTGCTTCTTGAATCATCTCGATGAAAGCTTCTATAGTCATAGTACCTAAATCGCCTTCTCCGTGTTTACGTACAGAAACCATACCATCTTGCTCTTCTTGCTCGCCAACGATAAGCATATATGGTATTTTGTTCATTTCGGCTTCCCGAATCTTTCTGCCGATGGTTTCGTTTCGGTTGTCAACAAGGGCGCGAATTTCGTTATTTTCAAGGAGATTTAAAACTTTTTGGGAGTATTTTTCATATTTTTCACTCAGGGACAGAATTGTAACCTGTTCAGGGGTCAGCCAAAGAGGAAAATTCCCACCCGTATGCTCCAAAAGGATGGCTACAAACCGTTCCATACTTCCAAACGGAGCTCGGTGAATCATTACCGGACGGTGCATTTCATTGTCACTTCCTTTGTACTCCAATTCAAATCGTTCCGGTAAATTGTAATCCACTTGGATGGTCCCCAGTTGCCAGCTTCTTCCCAAAGCGTCCTTAACCATAAAATCCAGTTTTGGACCGTAGAAAGCTGCTTCCCCATATTCGATTTTATAATCAAGACCTTTGGACTTAGCGGCATTGATAATTGCGGTTTCCGCTTTCTCCCAATTTTCCAAGGAACCGATATATTTTTCCGGATTGTTTGGATCCCGCAATGAAACCTGGGTATAAAAGTTTTCGAAGCCTAATGATCCAAATACATAAAGTACAAGGTCAATTACCTTCTTGAACTCCTCGTCAAGTTGATCAGGAGTACAGAAAATGTGGGCGTCATCTTGGGTAAAGCCACGAACTCTTGTAAGTCCATGAAGTTCGCCACTTTGTTCATATCTATAAACGGTTCCAAATTCGGCAAAACGTTTGGGAAGATCCTTATACGACCAAACTTTGCTGTTATATATCTCACAGTGGTGCGGACAGTTCATCGGTTTTAAAAGAAACTCTTCGCCTTCACTAGGTGTTTTGATGGGTTGGAAACTGTCGGCACCATACTTGGCATAATGGCCGGATGTCACGTAAAGTTCCTTTTGGCCGATATGGGGAGTGATCACCATTTCATATCCTGCCTTCTTTTGAGCCTTTTTTAGAAAATTTTCAAGACGTTCGCGCAATGCGGCTCCCTTTGGCAACCACATAGGAAGTCCTTGTCCTACTTTTTGGGAGAATGTGAATAATTCCAATTCCTTTCCAAGCTTTCTATGGTCTCTTTTCTTGGCTTCTTCCAAAAGGTGAAGATATTCGGTAAGATCCTTTTGTTTAGGGAAACTTATGCCATAGATTCTGGTAAGTTGTTTGTTTTTTTCATCACCTCGCCAGTATGCACCCGCGATGTTCATCAATTTTACCGCCTTAACAATTCCAGTGTTGGGTATATGGCCTCCTCGGCATAAATCGGTAAAGGTATCGTGATCACAAAAGGTAATCGTGCCGTCCTCTAGGTTCTCGATCAGCTCTACCTTATATTCATTGCCTTGTTTGTTATAATATTCCAGAGCATCTGCTTTGGACGACTGTCTGATTGAAAATTCATGTTTGCCACGAGCTATTTCAAGCATCTTGTCCTCAACGGCCTTTAGATCCTTTTCGGATATGGATGTATCCCCAAAATCCACATCATAGTAAAATCCATTTTCTATAGCCGGCCCAATAGTTAGTTTGATGCCAGGATAGAGTTCCTCTAGGGCCTGGGCCAAAATATGTGCAGATGAATGCCAAAAGGCCTTTTTGCCTTCCTCATTGTTCCATGTGTACAATACCAAATTTCCATCCTCCATTAATGGAGTGGTGGTTTCCACAGTTGTATTATTAAAGGAAGCCGAAATAACATTTCGTGCAAATCCCTCACTAATACTTTTTGCAACATCCATTGGAGTGATTCCTGCATCAAAGTGCTTTACACTTCCGTCTGGTAGGGTTATGGCTATCATTTGTTTAAAAAATTTAGGGTGCAAAGATAGTGTTAGTTTTAACGGTTTGCAATATTTGACTTTGGTTATTATTGGGTTATTGTCTATGGTTAGGGGTGCGGCGGATAGAAGGAGGATAAGGTTGGATGCTTGCGTATGGTTGAAAGGCTTAGTGGATATAGCAAGAAAAATTTCCCAGGCAGATAAGTAGGGTATAGGCTTGCAAGTTTCGCTGCTGATGGATTCTGGTAATGTGTAATAGGAAGGTAAAAACGAAACTTCTTAAATCCTGCGGTCGATTTTACCAGGAGTTTTGAAAATGTTGATCGCTAGGGAATAGCCGGGGTTTTTTATGGCTGATGGGGTGCATATGGTGGGCAAGGTTGATAATGGCAAATTTACCTCAAATAAATAGTGTATATATTAAGGTATAAAGAGGAAAATATTTTTCCTTCCTAACTTCTGCTTTTCCAGTTGGTTGCGGGGGTTCTTAAAAATAATCCAAAAAAACTTTGTGTATATGCTTGCGGGAACGGAAAAGGGTCCTATCTTTGCACCCGCTTAGCACGGCAGGCAG
>Ga0208014_1000026_pt1 | contig 121957 bp, 117 predicted proteins | sample 25_taG_FD_184099 | JGI IMG/M metagenome (GOLD analysis project Ga0208014, IMG submission 184099) | Marine viral communities from Cariaco Basin, Caribbean Sea - 25_WHOI_OMZ (SPAdes) (version 2) | ecosystem: Environmental > Aquatic > Marine > Oceanic | place: Caribbean Sea: Cariaco Basin...
AGGAGTAAAGGTTGCGGAGGTATGCATAGACCAGGACCTTCAATAGATCTCTCGGGTGGTAACTTGATGTGCCACCACCTTTGTAGGTCCTTTCTATGGACCGGATATCTATCTGGTCTATAATGGTGTTCACTATACGAACCGGATGATGCTCTGGAACAAGATCATCATAACTGGGAGGAAGAAGACTCAATTGGTTCTGGCTGTTGGTCTTCCAAACAGGGCTTGCTTTCATAGCATGAAGATACGAAATCTATGCCGATTTACCATGAAAAAAGGCTGCCCTTTTTAGACAGCCTCGTCAAAAGGAACATTGCAATTTAATTATTGGGATGTTATTTTTTAATAAATTTTACTTGCTGTGTGTTTCCATTTTCAAGAGTAACCTTGGCTATGTAAATTCCGTTAGCCAAAAGGGAAAGGTCTATACTTTCATTTGTAGCGCCAAGAGGTAGGTCCAACAGCAGATTTCCTGTAATTCCATACACTTGAATGGCACGTGTGGCCAACTTTGACTGAAAATTGATAATCCCCGTGGTTGGGTTTGGATAGAATGAAAATTCGATATCCTCTAAATTCCCCACGCTCAAATCTTCTCCAAATGGAAGTCGGTAGAAATCGGTGACCATTGGCCCTGCCGTGGCTTCATATTGAACCGTTATTTTATTGAAGGTGCCATTGCCATCTGTCAAGAAGGTGGAACCGATAACGTTTCCTAAAGAAGTATCACCTCTAAATTCCACCAGAGGAGCTTCACCACTCTTGGAAACCACTAAATTGTTGTAAATAGAATTATCTGCCTGCATTTGCTTATATACGTACATAAAATACAATTCTCCATTCGGCATAAACAAATTCGGGAGCAAGGCGTACCGGGTAAGGATGGGTTGAAATAAAACCACATCACTCGGCAATTGGAATCTGTGTCGCTGAACGGTAGATCCATTTCTGTCATATTCGCCCACAACGCCATAAATATTTCCGTTCTCTTCATCCGGTTGGCCCAGACCGATAAGATAATGGAAGGAATCTCCACTTGGGATGCGATTGAAATCACTGGAAATCTGATCTCCGTTGGTTACCGCATCAAAGGAATGATCAAAAGCCCAACTTTCTATATTGAAGAATCCCAATGTGGTGGCCATTCCACCTTCACCCATCAAAAAGGCAAGTTGGTTGTCCTGTCCATCAATGCTGTTCATTTCAGTGAAAGTATCGATAATGTATTCATTAAGTTCGTGAATAATCTCGCCATCCTCATTGGCAACAAGGTAAGTACTCCATTCATTGTCGGCGATCATATCGTAATAGTAGATACCATAAACAACTTCCAGCTTGCTGTCGGTATTAAAAATATCGGACGAAATATCATAGGTCTGGTCTCTGTAGAATATTCCATATTGGGCCATTGGGATAACAAATTCCCCTGCATCGGGATATCGTGTTTCAATATCCAAACTCATCGTTTTAACCTCTTCCAAATCAAAATTCAACAACTTCACCATCAAATTATTGTCAGGGAAAACTTCCAAGGTCATATTGTCCATAAAAAGAGTTCTATAATGGGCAAGGACGATGTAATCCACACCATCAACAGTAATCAAGTCAAATGGGGAACCATTCAAGAAAAGAATAAGTTCTGAAGAAAAGGAATAGGTATCAAGCAATTGGCCCGTTGAGGCATCAAATGACTTAACAGAAACGTTTTCCTCATCATCAAAATAAGTGATCACTTTATGGTTTCCTTGAGCATCGATCTTTGCTATGGCAGAAAAAGCCGAAAACTCATCCAGGATCTCACCATTTTCATTTATTACCCATACTTCCCAAATCTGGCCTTCGGGCCCTTGATTGTTCTCATCAAAATAATGAAGGAAAACCATAAATTCCGACGTACCGTCATTACTAAAAAAGCCGGTGGAGTAGTGGTTCATAACTTCCACTTGGTTTGCCGAAGGGGGAACTTCCATGGAAAAACTGTCCATCACCTCAATATTGTCATCATAGGTTTTTACCGTAAAAGTGTTTCCTATTCGCTCGGAGGAAAATAGCACTTCGCCACCTGTGTCAAAATTTTCGATAACACCCCAGCGGTTGAGGTCAAGTTGTGCAAAAGGTTCAACTTCCAATTGGCTATTCCGCGCAGTGGAACTTCCCATAGTAGGTGAAATACCATTTCTTTCAAAAAACGAATCGGCCGATTTTGGTCTATTAAACCGGGTCATATCGTACTCTTTGAAAGCACGATTTGTTTTTTCTGTTTGGATTACATTTTGGGTAGCTCCTTCCATTTTTGTCGATTGGGCGAAGGAGGTTAAAATACTGCCTAAAACGAAAAGTAGGGATAGTTTTAATTTCATAAAATTATTTTTTTGATTGCTTTTAAAAACCCAAAAGAACCACATAAAAACACCTTTGACAAAATTAGAACTACTGAAAATAACGAAAATTACAGGAATTCAGTAACGTATATTTTGTGGTAACTTTTTGAAAAATAGAAGTTTGCATCAGTTAAAATAAGGAAGCAGGAAATAGACGGAGATTTAGGAAATCAGACCGAAATTGCTTTTTTTTGTGCTTTTATGAGTAAATATATCTCAGAAATCATCAAAAAAATGGTGAAAGCAAGAAGGCAATAAAAAAGGATTGATAACGGAATATTTTGTTTTTGTGATTTCCCGGGTTGGCTTTCCACAAATTGAAGCACCTGCTGAAATTGGTTTTTTTCAAGCTCGTGGATGTGCTGGGAAGAGGTTTTAAATTTATTATTGTAATGAACAAATTCCTCCAAATTTCCCAAATAAAGATAATTAGTACTGAGCAGGGAGTAAAGATCATTTTTTAACTTCGGGCTCAATGCGCCATCTATCCGGTCTAATAATTTTAGCGCTGTGGCATTGGAAACCTGATATTCACATTGGGCAGCGTCAATTTTGGCAAGACCCAGGTTTGCTTTTTGTATGTATTCCTCCAGTTTATTTGTTTGGGCGATATCCAAGGCCAAATGAAAATTTTTTTCGGCAAGATTGAGGTTGCCAAGTTCCAGCAAACAAGTTCCCTTTTCAAGAAATACAAGAGCCAGGTTGTTTCTTGCTGCGGAATCTTCGGGAATAGTTTTATAGGAATCAATGGCCAGATCATAATTTTTGATGGCATAGCCACAATCAATTTCATCCTTATATCCATTTCCTTTTATGGCAAAAATATTTCCTCTTGAAACTGCAATGGCCTCCGTGGACAAATCGGCTTTCTGCAACAGGGTTTCTGCACGGTCCAAATACTCCCGGGAAATACCGTTGAGGTGGGATTGCTGGTATTGTTCGCCCAAAAGCCCAAGCGCCCAAACCTGATGTTGTTCATTCTTTGATTTCTCTGCCAATTCCAAGGTCTTAGTGGCATATTTAAGCGCTTTCCCGTTTTGGTTAAGCGCATTATATCCATTTACCAAGGTAATAAGGGCGGCAATTTTGGTATCGGCCTGCTTGGCATTTTTATAAATGGCAGTACTCAATTGCACTGCTTTTTCGGCATCCTGATATACATTTAGATTGGCTTCTTTTAGCTCCTTCTCAAATTCCCTTTCTTTTTGTGCCAAGCTTGGCTGAGGCAATAGCAATATGCCCCACAGCAACAAAGCAGAAAATAAAAGTTTGGAATTTGACATTTTGGATTAAGATTGATATTCCAATGGTACAAAGATATCCCTTAAACCGGTTTTATTGGGAAGATTGCGTGAAAACAAAAGAATGTAAAAATAGCTACATTTCTTTATCGATTAGATAGGAGATTTCATCAATTTCATTTAAGGCTTCCGTATATATTTCCGCCTTTTCTTTGGATAACATCATAAAAACCTGGAGAAGGTTCTGAAACTCATAAGTAAATATTGCATCTGGTTTCTCAATCTTTCCAGTGGAAAAATTCATAGAGGACATAAGGCTACGTCCTCCATATTCAAGTATCACTTTAAAGTGGTTTTCCTCCAGTCTATTGATGTAAATATACAGGACCTCCAAATTTTGTAATCTATCAATGATAGCTCGATTTTTCATCAGTTTTATGTCACCACTATTTATCAAGTTCTGAAAAACCGTTCCTATTCTATTAAAATCGGAATATTTGAAAATGTCTGGAATTATCTGTCCAAGAGTATCCATTTTATCTCTTTTATTGTGTTCAATTATTTGGTTTGCAATTTTATATTCCTCCCAATATGTATGATTATATTCCATAACACCTTCTAGGACCAACCGGTCTTCTTGGAGTTGTCCTTTAAGATTTTCATACACTTTTAATTCAGTTTGTCTATTGATCTTACCGTTGTTCCAATTATTAACGGAAAGCGCAATTAAAATTCCAATCACTACCAATAGGATTTCCCCAATTGCATACAATAAGTACTTACCTAAAGCTCCTTCAGTTAGAAGCTTTCTCCGAATATTTCTAAAGAGTTTGATCATTTTTCCGTAGCAGCGTATTGAACATTCATCCAAACCGATATTCCGTGAGCCAATACAACGTGCCAGACGTTCGTATTATAATAAATATCACAAGGTTATACGCCGTTCAAACAAATTTGCAAAATTAATTTCAAATACGAATTGGTTCCATTATTTCGTTTTATTTAAAAGAAAATTTACATTTACGATAGAATTTTAAGATGAACAAAATACTACTACTAATATCATTTATAATTTTGAATTTAAGTTGCAATTCAAAATCGAAACAAACTAATATTATGTCCCACGAAGAAACCAAAACCGTATCGACTTCCGAAGCAGATTCTACACCCAAAGTAACTGGCGTAGGAGGCATATTCTTTTATTCCGATAACCCCGAAGAAACGCAAAAGTGGTACACTGAAAATCTTGGTATCAAAATTACTGATTGGGGCTCGTCAAGTTTTGAGAGCAGGGATTTGGATAAGCCCGAAAGGATAAATTCACTGGAATGGAAACCGTTTAAAAGGGGTGACGATTATTTTTCGCCTTCCAATAGGGATTTTATGATTAACTATCGAGTGCAAAATATTGAGGGTCTGGTGGAAAAGCTAAGCAAGAACGGTGTAGATATTCTCGACAGCATCCAATCTTATGACTACGGAAAATTTGTCCACATTTTGGACAGGGAAGGGAACAAAATAGAGTTGTGGGAACCGAAATATGAGGGGGAATAGGTGTTAGGTGGTAGGGATTAGACATTAGGGATTAGGATTTGGGTAAGAGGTATTGGGATACGAATTAGGTAATTGGGAATCGGGATTTGGTGTTAGCCATAGGGTAGTGGTCCAGTAGTCAGTGATCAAGGGCTCTTAAATTTTAATGGAAGACGAAATTGTGATATCTCGGGTGGATCCTGAACAAATTGGAAATGAAATCCATCTCAGATTAAAGTGGGAATCCAAAAGCATTTACGCGAAGGTTCGGTCAAAAAACGGAGATATAAAAATCCACAAAAATGAATTTTGGAGAGCCATAAACATTACGATCGAGCTGTAAATGTATCAGGAGTTGGTGGACCAAAAACCGACCTGTTCTTATTAAATTGGCAGAACCCGTACAATCAGTGGACGTTGCTTTTGAAAAAACAAATTATTCAGGTACATTTCAAAGAAAAACTCGCGGAAATTAATGGTAATAGGAATATTTCTACTGTCATTAACTCTCATATGCATTCAGTTTTTGAAAGTACCCAATTTGGCGGCTGGAGCACTCATGGGAATTGGAATAGGGCTTTTATTTTTATCTCTAACTTTTGGGGTTTTTAGGGCGATATAGTTTTACATTTCAGAAGATTATTTTAGCAGACCAATGGTCAAGGCCATTCAAACGTACTTATCTACATATTGTCCTATAATTTATATTATGTAAAATAGAAAATCCGGACCGGCGAACAGTTTGCTGTTTGCCAGTACCCTTTAAAATTTATTCCTCCTGCTCCCTTTCCTTTAAATAGGAATACAGGTTTGTTTCTTTTGATGGATTGTTCAGTCTATACTTATAGCCATTCTCCAAAAGTTCCATGGTAAGAAGATGCTTCTCAAACTGGGAATTGTCCATCAAAGGCTTGGCCTTTTTATTTATTTTCACGAATATTTCATCCAGTTTCTCTTTTATTTCAGAAACCCTATAACCTTTCTGCGGATCTGTGAGATGAAAAATGGCGTTCAGATTTGTTTCTATCACCTTGCCATATTCCAACCTAGAACTGGGACGAAGTTTTAGGGAATCCGTTTGTTCGATAAACCATACCTGGATTTCATCTTTCTCCTTTGGGGTAAAAACGTCTATTTTGGAAATTTTCTTTGACGTTAGGTCTTTGGTTTGAGCGATTGTGGAAGTACTTGCTCCAAGGAGCATAATTGTAATTAGCAAAATGTAGTGTATTTTCATTGGGCAGTGTTTGGATTTAAAATATTTTTGCTAAATATAATTAAAAACCTACGCTCAGTGCCAATAAGTGAGAATACTATCAAACTTTTTTGAATGGACATACTTACTAAATAAAGGATCATTTTGAAATGCGTAGGGCGTAAACAAAAATCCTGAAGCGGTGGCTTTTAGTAAATTGCGATACACCCCCTCTTCATTACCTGAAATGGCATCATACTCGGCCAATATATAATCCAATTCTCCAAATTGGTAGTCCCCACGCAGTTTCTTCAAATCCTCGATGTTTCTGGCAGCTTCCATTTTGTGCTGACTTGCGTAATTGGAGATTGCCAGTTTTCCCAAGTATTCCAAGTTATTTGGAAATGCATTATGCAATAATTCATATTGCCTTTTCGCATGGTTATAATCCTGAAGACCAAACAAGGCATCAGCTAGATTTTGCTTATCCAAAGTCTGTGGAAATAAGGCCTTTGCTTTGCCAAAATATTCCTTTGCCTCGGGACTTTTTCCTTTTAATATAAATTCCTTTCCTGCAACTAAATATAGCCTTTGAAGGTCCATTGCTGATGTTGAAACTTCCAAATTGGTAAAAAATTCTGTTACTTGGGGATCCTTGCCAGACCGGACCAAAGCAGTAATCAATGGTGCCGAAAGAAGGTCGGCTTTGGTTTGCTCAAGTGTTTTTTGAATTAGCTGGATTGCCAGAGCGTACTCCTTTAATTGTATATCTGCTAAAGCCTTTACATAAATTCTTTGCACACAATCCTCGCAGTTTTCAAAATCCATACTATCCAATTTTATGGCCCTGAATATTTTATCCACAACCTCTGGCCTATTTACAAACTGGAGTGCTACTACCATTGCGGTCTTATTGGATTGTAAGTCAAACGGAGCAATTTTGAATTCTTTTAATATGGTTTCATAGACCTGTTTGTTGTTCCCCTGCAAAATGGCCTTATACATATTTAGTAAATTCATTTGCCGCTTATTCTGATATGAATCGGGTTTAATTAATTTTAAAAGAGAATCCGCTTCCCTATAATTTTGGAGATTATAAAAATATGCTACTCGCAAAACCTTGGGTTCAAAAAAATCCGGATCGGCTTGCAATGATTTGTTCAAAAGTTCCAGATATTCCTTTTTGTTGTCGGTACTTTTCGCCTCCAATAAATATCGGTAAGCTTCATATTTGGGAGGATCATCCTGAAGCATTAACTCCTTTTTACCTTCCGTAGCCAAGTAGCCCGTGATAGACTCCTCAATATCCTTGATACAGCTCATTGAATCTCCGGGGCTGCAAGGATCTGTTTCAAAGGAAATAAGAATATCGTTGCTCTTGCCATCAATTATGGTACTTTGGAATACCATTTTTCCTTGGTTAAGATAAAAGTTCCCCGAAATGATCTTTGAAGGCTGAAGGTGCTCTTGAAGTACAACAGCTTCTTCCCTTTTATTTGACTTTCCACTTTTGAACATGGAATTGTAGTTGGATATAACCTCCGGGGAAATCACTTCTGCCAAATGGTTTTCGGTGATGCCGTGAATAATCCAATCCGCCGTCATTTTGCTTACGATATCGTATTTTGGATTTCCCGTATTATTGCCAAAGCCAAGAACAGCTATTTTGTTGCTTTTTATATAAACAGGTATGTCCGTGGCTTTTGTAATTGAATTTCCCAGAATAAAAAATATAGTTAGCGTAGAAATAGCACTTATAATCCCCAAACCGGAAAAATACATTCTTTTAAAAGGACTAGCTTTGGGTTTACCTTCTTCATCTACAAATACCCGAATTTTCTCAAGACGGTTTAATCTCAATTTCCATACGAAAAATATATAGGTAGGAAAGCCCAGTAGCAAAAACACGATAAGATATGTCATAGATTGGGAGGGTAACCCTAATGCTTGCCACGTTACCGAGATTACTTGTAACATAATCCACGATGAGACTATGTATATGGAGATCATTTTGAATACCTTTTTTTGATGGCATTCATGTACAAAGCCATTAAACTTCATTGGAATTCAATTAACCTACTAATTTACGGAAAATGAAAATCATTTGTTTTTGACGAATTCATAAAATTTCAATGTTGTCCAATTAATAGATAAACTCCTAAAAGCGAGACCAATAAAGAATTTCAAGGAATTCCTTCAGTTTTAGTATTGGCTCCTATCATGGCGGGGGGCTTGGTTCCTGCAGTGAGGCTGTATTGTTTCTTTTCTTGGGCAATACTGATAAATTTCAATAGTGTCCGGTTAAAAAATTACAAAGTTCTGTTGAGTCAGTGATGATGGCTTTTTAGAATTTTTTTGTTAAGTGACAGTATGCAATTTAATTTACCATCGAAATTTACTGGTTAAAAAGCATGCATTCTTAATTTACCCTAATTATCAGGCTATTAAGGAGCAAATGCTACATCCTATTGGGACGCGACTAATAAAATTTAATTGTACCCCCTACTCTTCCAGCAACCGCCAGGTTATTAGCCCCTTACTTCATATACAAACGCCCGATATTTTAAAAGGGCAACAAAAATAAATCCCCCAAGAGCATTCCCCAACAAGGCCATTGCTATAAAGGAAATATAATCCAAAAAGGTAATGGCACTGGAACTGATAAGACCGGCGAATACTTCCACATTGCCAACTATACTATGGTGAAGTCCTGCAAATGAAAGAATGGCGGTGATCATAAAAATGATAAATATGCGGCTCAAAGTATCCTTTGATGCAGCCACCAGCCATGAGAGCAATCCCATAAGCCATCCAGCTAAAATTGCACTTACCAAAATAATGAATGGATTGTAATCCGACACGTGTTCGGCAATTTTTTCCACCGTCTGAAGGTCGAATATTCCCAGTTCGGGACCGAACCATACCAATACAAAAGCAATAAAATAACCCCCCAAAAGGTTCCCGGCTATTACCAACCCCCAAAGCCGCAAAAGACTTCCTATGCTCCTTTTCCTATTAAGGACGGGCAAAGTAAGCAGAGAAGTCTGTTCGGTGTACAGAATGGATTGGCCCAGGATAATCATTATAAATCCAAAGGGATAAACCAAGGATAGCATTTTGATAATGGTATCGGTTTCCACCTTCCCTTTCAGAAAGTAATAAAGGGTACATAATAATAGATAACTGAACCCAATCTCAAGACCTGCGGTCAATGAACTGAGAAGAATACTAATTGGGTTTTTATCATAAGTCTCAAGGCCCTCACCTATTTGCTGTTTAAGGATTTCCCCTTGGGTTTTTGCCGAAGTGAGTTTTGATGCCTTCGAGTTTTGGAGCTCATCATCAATGTGTCGTTGTTCTGCCTCCTGCTCTAGATTTTTCTTATTTGCCATATCCTTAAATTAAAGAGCATTATTTCAAAAGGAACAAACAAATTGCGATTGAAATAATGCTCCGGCAGTTGTATTTAAAATACGGCTAAAAATTATCCGTTTATCATTTCTTCCAGATTTTTTCTGTTGGTGGATTTCCCATATATCTTTTGGTCAGGATCCATAATATGGGTTTTGTCAAGTCCGCCGATATAAAAGGCATCAAAACCAATATCCTCAATAAGTTGACTGGTTTTTTGTCTGCTATCCTCGTCCTGCGCGGCAAAGGGAATCGCCATTTTATCCGAATCGCGAAATGCTTTGTCCCGTAGATGTTCGGCATAAATGGTATTAAAGGCTTTTGCCAATTTTGCCGTTCCAAATTTCATTGCCGTATATTCCGACGCATTCCGGTTGCTATCCCGTACCTCTTGGGCCATTTCTCCGTCTCGGGCAGGATATGGATTGGTAGCATCGATAATAACTTTGTTATCATATTCACCGGCATATTTTTCGGCAAGTTCATCAATGGCTTTAAAAGGAACTGCCAATAAGTAAACATCGGCATTGGATTCCCAAGCCTCGTCCAGACTTACCGCTCTGGAATTACCTCCCGCCTCTGTTACCAATTGATTCAATTGATCGGGATGGCGTGAGGTAAAAAGAACCTCATGCCCTGCTTTTGCCCAATGTTTACCTAAATTGCCTCCTATGTTTCCACTTCCTATTACTCCTATTTTCATATTTTCATTTTTAAATTATTCTTCTTCGGTATTGATTTCCTTAAATGCGTCCTTTATCTTTTCTTTATCCTCCCTTTTTTGCATTTCGGGATCGTTTTGGGTTTTTAATTCCCCGTCTCCTTTTATTTTGAAATCTTCTTTCTCATTTAATTGCTCAAAATTGGATGATCTGTGGTATTCATCCTGAAAATCGGCATCTTTCTTTTTATTTTCCATAGTTAACAGCTATTTCTTTGATTAATTTTTATGGGGTTTTATGGTCACTACCAATACCCTCCTCCATTGTTTTCTCAATTTATAAAAATCAGTTGCAACCGTTCTTCCTTTTCTGAATTTTTTAGGATTATAGCAAGTAGAAAAATGCTTTTCAGAATAAAAAATGCTGCTTCAAATCATTTATGTCCAAAATTTCCATTGAAAGCAAATTCATCCTGTTTCTTGCGTTTTCGGATAGTTTCCATCTCCTGATTTCTCAATTTTTCGGGTAAAAGATCAAGGTCACCGTTATAATGTCCAAAAGCTACCGCCGTGGCAATGTGATAATCATCCGGAATATGGAATTCCTCTAGCGCCTCCTTAAACTTTACTCCTGCCATTTGGTGCACTGCAATATTCATGCTGTTGGCCTGGTTTAAAACATTTCCCATAAACAAACCAAGGTCGTGGAGGGCATGGAAATTTTCCTTTTCGCCGCCTGCCATCGTCTTTTTATAACCGTTCAGCCAAAGGACTTGAGCGTTTCCGGCCCATTGTTTATTGTAATCATCCAGGCAATTATAAATTCGGTCAAACATCTCCGTTCCTTTAATTCCCCATAGTATAATCCACGGTTGTTTATTCCCAGAGCTGGGTGCCCAGCGTCCTGATTCAAGCAATATTTTTACTTCTTCTTCAGAAATAGGCTCCTTTGAAAAAGTCCTTGGGCTCCATCGGTCTTTAATGCTTTCCAAAATTGGATATTCAGTGTCTGTTATTTTATTCAATGTAAAAGGGTTTTAGTATAATATAATTAAGTAAAAAATTGATTTTCAATTCTGTTACGTTTATTTTTCGATATTTTAGTCTAAAGGCTCTAATCTTTTAGCTCGAAACAAAAGGAGCGTACTTTTGTTTAAAAACCGCAGAATCCCGATTTATTTTTTATCATTATCCCAAATTTATAGGTTAAATAGCTTGTGAGCGAATCCATTTGGGAACTTTTAACTTGTGCGAATAAACCTGAAACAATAAGCGGGAGAATATTATCTTTGCAATCCTTTAAGAATTCATATCGATGAAAATTTCATATAACTGGCTTAAGCAATTTATAAACCTGCCCTGGGATGCAGAAAAAACGGGCGAATTACTTACCGATCTTGGTCTTGAAGTAGAAGGCATTGAAGATTTCGCGTCCGTAAAAGGGGGATTGGAAGGTGTGGTAGTTGGGCATGTGCTGGAGTGCGAACAACATTCCAATGCCGACAGACTAAAAGTCACCAAAGTGGATGTAGGGCATGGGGAAATCCTGCAAATCGTTTGTGGAGCGGCAAATGTTGCCAAAGGGCAAAAGGTACCTGTAGCTATCGAGGGAACTACGCTTTATGATGCCGAAGGCAAACCTTGGACAATCAATAAAGGAAAAATCCGTGGCGAAGTAAGTGAAGGAATGATCTGTGCAGAAGATGAGCTTGGCCTTGGGAAATCGCACGATGGGATTATGGTTTTGGATGCAGCTTTTAAACCCGGGACGCCGGTAGCCAAGGTTTTCCAGATCGAGAATGATAAGGTTTTTGAAATTGGTCTAACTCCCAACCGTTCGGATGCAATGAGCCATTGGGGCGTGGCACGCGATTTAAGGGCCGGATTGCTTCAACATGGAATTTCAGTAAAGCTGAACACGCCTTCTTCCAGTAGGTTTAAAATAGATAGCCGTACTTTAAGAGTAGATGTCCACATTGAAAATCCCACCCTCGCACCAAGATATTGTGGAATAACAATTAATAATATCAAAGTGGCCGATTCGCCCGTATGGCTACAAAATAGATTAAAATCCATTGGCCTTGCACCTATCAATAATATAGTGGATGTTACCAATTATGTACTTCACGAACTTGGCCAACCCTTGCACGCATTTGATGTAGCAAAAATTGCAGGAAATAGCGTACATGTAAAAACCTTGCCAAAGGGAACCAAGTTTATTACATTGGACGGGGTGGAAAGGGAACTAAGTGATGAGGATTTGATGATATGCGATGCTGAAAAACCTATGTGCATTGCAGGTGTTTACGGCGGAAAAAACAGTGGCGTAACCAAAGAAACCACAAGTATATTTTTGGAGAGTGCTTATTTTAATCCGGTGAGTATCCGGAAAACGGCAAAAAGACATGGGTTAAGCACCGATGCATCCTTCCGATTTGAAAGAGGCGTTGATCCAAATATTACCGATTATGTGTTGAGAAGAACCGCCATCCTAATTATTGAAGTGGCGGGTGGGAATGTAACCAGTGACCTTATTGATTTTTATCCAAAGAAAATCGAGGATCACCAGGTATATCTCAATTTTGAAAAAGCCAACAAATTGATTGGTGAAACTATTCCAAAAGAGACCATTCAGGGTATTTTGACCTCGCTGGAAATGAAAATTAATAATCTTACCGAAATTGGGCTTGGCATGAGCATTCCCCCTTATCGTAACGATGTAACCCGGGATGTGGATGTTATCGAGGAAATTTTAAGGGTGTATGGGTATAATAATATCAAGTTTACCCAAAAGCTCAATGCCTCTATTGCTCCTGTACTGCCCAATGAAGATTACGCCGTACAAAATAAAACAGCAGCCCAGTTGACAGCCTTGGGTTTTCTGGAGATGATGAACAATTCGCTTACCTCCCCAAGCTATAGTGGACTTGTGGAAGGCATAAAGGAAAGCTTTAACATAAAGATGTTAAATCCCTTAAGCCAAGATCTTTCCGTGATGAGACAATCCATGTTGTTCTCTGGTCTGGAAACAATTGAATATAATAACAATCGACAAAAACACAACCTCCGGTTATTCGAATTTGGGAAAACCTATCACGGTTTTCCTGGCGGAAGAATTGAGAAAAAACATCTGTCATTTTTTGTTACCGGCCTAAAATCCGGAGGAAATTGGGCACAACCGGACAGCAGGAGCGACTTCTTTTATGGAAAAGGAATAGTATCCGTTCTTTTGGAAAGATTGGGACTTGAAGGGTACACAGAAGAAGCCGCAGAGAGTGATATTTTTTCTGAAGGAATTACCCTTAAGCGCAACAAGGAATATCTTGTGGAATTCGGTATTGTAAACAAAACCATTTCCCAAAAGTTTGATATTGATGCCGAAGTATTTTATGCTGATATTAATTGGGATGCCGTGTTGAGCCAGATTTCCTCAAAAAACCTACAACTTCGGCCTATTGCTAAATTCCCCGGCTCCGAAAGAGATTTTGCGCTTTTGCTGGATGAGGATGTCAGCTTTAAGGATTTGAGAAGTGCTGCCATAAATACGGAGAAAAAACTTTTGAAATCGGTTACCCTTTTTGATGTATATAAGGGTAAGAACCTTCCTGAAGGGAAAAAGAGTTATGCCCTCAATTTCACTTTTCAGGCTGAAAACCAAACCCTTACTGATAAACAGATTGACAAGATTATGTCCAAATTGAAGACGAGGTTTGAAACCGATTTTGACGCTGTCCTTAGATAGAATTGTATGGAAGTTACTACAATAGGTATTTTATAGCAATACCTATTCTAAAAATCCAAAATATAGTCTTCGTTAAAAACAGTTTTTAATCGGGTTAGAAGTTCGGATGCGTTATCCATACTAAAGATTAACGGTGGTTTTATTTTCAGGACATTGTGGTCCGGTCCGTCAATGCTCATAAGAATACCCAACTCCTTCATCCGGTTTGCCAGATAACGCGTTTTATCTGGAAGAGGTTTTTTGTTGGAGTCTGTCAATTCAAATCCCAAAAAAAGACCTTCCCCTCTTACATCACCAATAATGGGAAATTCCATTTGTAGGTTTTTAAGTTCCTCTTTTAAGTACTTCCCTACTATCAGTGCATTGCGTTGCAGGTTTTCTTCCTCGATTACCTCCAACACCGCTTTTCCCACTGCACAGGAAACGGGATTGCCACCAAAAGTATTAAAGTACTCCATTCCGGTATTAAACTTTTCTGCCACTTCTTTGGTGCACGCCACAATAGCCAAAGGATGCCCATTGCCCGCTGGTTTTCCCATGGTTACAATATCCGGTTGCACCTCATAAAGTTCAAAAGCCCAAAAGCTCTTCCCCATCCGTCCAAAACCTGTTTGTACTTCATCGGCAATACATATTCCTCCTGCGTTGCGAACGTGCTTATAAATTTCCTTAAAATAATTGTGTGGCGGTACCACCTGACCGCCGCAACTGATCATACTTTCTCCAATAAATCCGGCGATTTCCGTACCAATCTTTACAAGATTGTCAATAATTTCTTTGGCATGATTGGCATAATCTATCCCACACTTAGGCCCCGTATATTTTCCCCTAAAGGCATCTGGCAAGGGCAAAATATGGGTGGTTTTGGGATTGCCGCTTCCGCCTTCACCAGCAAACTTATAGGAGCTAACATCCATTGCTGCATTGGTATTGCCGTGGTATCCAACCTCAATAGCTAAAAAATCCTCATTGCCTGTAATTGTTTTCGCCATCCGTAAGGCCAGTTCATTTGCTTCACTTCCTGAATTGACAAAATGCAAAACCGAAAGATGTGATGGCAGTTTTTCCAACAAAGCGGTGGCATATTCCACAATGGTTTCATGCAGATAGCGTGTGTTGGTGTTAAGAACCGCCATTTGTGATTGTCCCGCCATTACCACTTTGGGATGTTGGTGGCCAACGTGGTTTACATTGTTTACCGTATCCAGATATTTCCTGCCCTTATTGTCCATTAAATACACGCCCTCCCCTCTCACGATGTGCAAAGGAACATCATAGGAAATACTCAAACCCTTTCCCAAGTGCTCTTTTCTGAATGTCAATAAGCTATTGTCCGAAATTTGTGGATCCGAAACGTTTAAATTTTCCTGGAAAATGAAGTTGGGATCAGGACATAAACTCTTCCAAATATCCACTTCGGATGGGAACGCCACCCCGTTAAAATTTTCATTATTGCCTAACAGATCCAGAATTATCTGAAAATGGAGATGGGGCGCCCAATTGCCGTTTTCCAAAGCATTTCCTACGTAAGCCACTAAATCCCCTTTTTTAATGTTCTGCCCAACTTGAAGCAGCTCTAAGGTATTGAGTGATAAATGCCCATAAAGAGTATGGAATGTATTCCCCGAGAACTCATGTTCCAGAATCACCATAGGTCCATAATCCTTATCGAAGGCGTTATTGTGGACAATCTTCACAATGCCATCATAAGGCGCATGAATGGGAGTTTGTGCAGCAACCCAAAAATCCGTACCCAAATGGACCGTTCTATACTGTGGACCATTGTTTCCCTCCGCCCTAAAAGCATTGGTAATATAAAAAGGACGCGCCTCCAAATATCCATTAAAAAATGTGGAATCAGGATGGCGTTTCCTTAACTGTCTTAGTTTAAATTCAGATAGTTCAGCATCACTGTATTCTGATGGATTGCCTAGTAAGGTGCTCCCCACGCTCATATCCAGGTTTTGGACGGTGTGAAAATCCAAACTCGGAAACATTCTTTTTAATGGAATCTGATTTGTTTTGGACCATTCGATAAAGGCTTCCTCCAATGGATGCGCGGTAAGGCCACAGGCCCTGCGAAAGGAATAGTATGCATAAGCGGAATTTATGTTGAACCACTTGTGCAGTAAGTTCCAGGCCGATTTTTCGCTGATTACAAAATATTCCTCATCGGGATATTCCTCTTTTTTAATTGAGGCGCTCACTACGGTTGTAACCAGACGCATACCCACCAAGGTATATAAACATTTTAGTTCATCGTCCGATATTTTATAGTTCCTGTTGTATTCCGAAATAACTTCCAGTGATGCCGATAGTGGATCGGGCATATCAATAATGGCGTATGCCAGGAGTATTGCCAAATCGTTAATGGTTTGGGTATATAAGGAATCCCCAAAATCGATTATACCAACCACTTTTGGGTCCAAACTATCCAGGGAAATCAGAATGTTATAATCGTTAAGGTCATTATGGACAACGCTTTTGGAAAGGGCGCCGTACAATTCCTGCAATTTGGAAAACCGGTTTTGGAAATATAGAAGGATTTCTTCTTTGGTACCCGAAAATCGGTTGCTGTACTTTTGGGTCCACATGGAATTGGATAAATCCCAGCTTAAATTTCTATGGGCGCCGGGATGATCAAAGTCTTGGAGCGCATCGGTCAATTTACCAGCCACCAAACCCAGACTTTTGCGCATATTCTCGGTTTTTGGGTTGGAAGTGGCCCAAAGTCGGCCAGGAATCCAACTCAATAATCGCGCTGTAATTTGATCCGAATACTCAATCAGGGCATTCCCATTCTTGGTCTTTAAGGTTTTAGCGAGTTGCACCGGCATATCCACATTTGCCAAATGATCCAATAAATTGAGTTGAAAATCAAGTTGATCCCTATCGGTACCTTGGCTTAACTTCAGAAGAAATTTTTCTCCGGTTTGCGAAACCATCATAAAATTTAAATCATCATAACTGTGAAGTTCAGTTGCTTGGGCTTCGATCTGGAAATGTTCCCGAACAATCTGGGAAGCGTCTTGAGTGGAAATATTTTGCATAAAAAGGACAATTGCTAAAAATCAAATTTACTTAAATTATGATGTCTATGCCCATTTTCCGTGCTGAGATGACGCCAAAAACAACTTATTAAATTTCCAAATAATCATGTCCGACCAAGATGTAAGACCGCTGCCCTGAAAGATGTATGACATATGACTTGTTTCTTAACAGCCTGATATCTACGTTAAATTGATTAAGCATTCTTTTTAACTATTGAATTTCACTGGTAAACCTAAATAGCCAAGCCGTCACTTAAAAAAAAGATTCTAAACAGCTATCATCATTGACTCAACAAAACTTTAATGTTTTAACCGGACACTATTTATTATAAAAGAAGTTTGACGCGAACTCATGGAATCGTACTAGCGGTTTGATGCGAAATATCCCATTGAAAAATCGCAATACCTGAAAGTAGCCAGCAAGCAATAGTGGGACGGACCATGTTTTTTAATTATCCATTCCGTCCCAAATTTTTCTGTCAAGGAAGAGGATTTTATTCTTTTGCGGCAGGAAATACAAAACTATCGATAATATGGAAAAAACCATTTTTATGGTAAAAGTCGGTTGCTATAATTGCTGCAAGTCTTCCTTTTGAATCCTCCAAATAAATTTTTCCCTCTTTTTCGATAACCCCTAGATTTTCACCGTTCAATGTGGACAGATAAAATTTGCCGCCGTGGTTTTTGGCCTCGGTTATTAATCCGTGTTGGTCTATTCTACCGGGAACAATCAAGTAGTTTATAATGGAGGATAATAAGAGTTTATTCCCAGTAACCGAATCTCTTTCCTTTTTATTCAATTTGGAAAAAGCTTCGTCATTTAGGGCAAAAATGGTAACCATTTCCTCCGATTCAATCCTTTTGGACAAATTTTCATTTTTAAGAATCTTAGCGAGTTTCGAAAATTCGGGAGCTTCGGCGATATTTTCCTGAAAGGTTTTGGTAGAGGTAAACGTATTATCGTTCCAATTTTTGCTTATCTCTGGCACTTCCTTGGAAAGATATTTTTGGGCGCTAACAAAATTGCTACAAACAGCTATAAATAGAAGCAAGGATATTTTTTTTGAAAACATAGGAGTAAATTAAGGGGTAAATATACAAAAAGGATTTGCCTTGGAATTTGGGCTTAAGCAAAAATGGAAAACATAGAGGTTTCTTTCCATATCCATCTGCCGAGATACTTGCTAAAGTCAAGGATTTTTAAATCTGTTAAAGAATTTGCAATTTATATTTTCACAACGTAATTTTAGGAAAGAAAATTTCAAAGCAATGTTTAGGAGAATTGATGTAGCTGAAAAATTGATAAATCTGCGGGCGAAACGGGTGGCTGAACCAGACATTATAGGGGAAGTGTATCGGATATTTTCAGAAAATGAACAAGAGCGGAATGCTATAACTTCTGTTTTAAAGGATAAGCCAATTAATTCCCAGAATAACTACAAATTGGATTTACTGGATTCCCAGCGGATTTTTCATATTTCCGAAATCAAAAACATCTGCATAACCTACCGATTACGATTTTTGGATTCCCATTTTTTTAAAGGGGAATTTCCCGAACAAGCAATTACCGAAATTCGACAACTTGAAAAAGAGCACAATAACACTTTGGGACACTTTAAAATTGTGGCTCCGGCCAAATTGTTGAAACTTGAGAATGCCGATGATCCCCTTCTCTTTTTTCCGATGGGAAATGATTACTTCTATTTAATCCACAAATGGGGACGCGATCTGCATCCCTTTAGAAAATTGCTGATGTGGCCTTATAAGAATTTTGATAATTTGACATTTACCGTAGTAGCCCTCAGCCTTCTTTTGACTCTGATTTCCCCTATGCACTGGTTTGCCCAATCCCCTGGAATTGGAAATTATTTTTTCCTCTTTATGATAATTTTGAATGGTGTTGGTGGCATGGTCCTCTTTTATGGCATAGCACTTGGCAAAAACTTCAATTCGGATATTTGGAACAGCAAGTATTATAACGGTTAATGTAAGAAAGTGCATTAATAATACTTCAACATATGGATTTTCTTGAGGTTTTTTTGCTTTTTCAATAATGCCTATACGTTACATCATTTCTATTTGATGGATTATTCATTTTCATTAATTAAAACACGGATATCTTTAATCCAAAGCATAAATAGCTTGAAACAAGCTATTTGATAACTTCTCCATTTCCTGTGTTTATGAAAGCATTTGCTTCCTGAGTGCGACCCCAATCAGAAATAATGCGGATTATGGTTCAAAGTGCCTCATAAATACTCCCTAAACCCTCTATCGGCATTATCCTTAAAAAAATAAAATCTGCATTGGATATTAAAGTTGGTATAAGTTAGTATTTTAGTAACTGAATAACCAAATAAAACGAAATCCATGTCTGAAAGTAATATTGAAACCGTACGCATATATACCGGGCCAATCCTAATGGCCGAAGCTTTAGTGGGAAGACTAGTAGAAGTAGACATAATTCCCATTGTTAGGGACGATCAGCAAAATGCCGTAATGTTTGGCACTGGGAACAATTATTCCGATCAAATCCGCGTTTTTGTTCGTGAGGATGAGTTGGCATTGGCCGAGCCCATTGTGGATGAATTTTTGACCGAAACCCAGGAATAAATTATTATGTCGGAAATAAAAAGAATTTACACGGGTCCCTCCTTGGTTGCCAAGGGGTTAATAGTGCGATTGAATGACGTTGGTATCAGCCCAGTGGAACGCAATGATCACGAGAGTGCAATCCGTGCAGGTTTTGCAGCGAGTATCGCAAACCAAACAATGATCTTTATCCGTGAAGATGAAATGGAACGAGCGCAGCCTATAATTGATGAATTCCTGGTTGAGATTGGAGAAGAATAAATAATGATGTTTAAGCCATTACTCTAGGTATTGGATTCGGCACTTTTTTAATTTTCAAGGTTTTTACATAAAAAAATGGTGTGACTTTTTTTAAGTCACACCATTTTATATTTAAACACTGTAGTCCGATCAATATTAGATTAGCCCCTAAAAAATGGACCGATAAAGACTTTCTAGGAGTTTCCTAAAAAAGACCTTCCTTTTTCCAATTGTCGCGGAACAAACCCAGATATAACAATTTCGTTTTCTTTTAAATTTTAAGGGCCACACTTTCAACGTTTACATCTTAGTTTTGGTTCCTGCAGTGCAGCGGTCTTGTTTCTTTTCTCGGACACTATTGATTTTAAATAAGCGGAATATTATGCTTCTGTGGCATACATTTTATCCCGTTGCTCTTTAATTTTCTTGTCGTCCATATATTCATCAAAATCCATATAACGATCGATTACTCCGTTTGGAGTGAGTTCCACTACCCTATTTCCAACCGTTTCTGCAAATTGATGGTCATGAGTTGTAAATAGAACAGTTCCCTTAAAGTTTTTAAGCGAGTTGTTGAAAGCGGTAATGGATTCAAGATCCAGGTGGTTTGTAGGTTCGTCCAACATCAAAACGTTTGCACGCATCATCATCATACGGCTTAACATACATCTTACCTTTTCACCTCCAGATAGTACGTTGCTCTTTTTTAAAGCTTCTTCGCCACTAAAAAGCATTTTCCCTAAAAATCCTCGAATATAAACTTCCTCACGCTCTTCTTCGGTTTTAGCGTATTGTCGTAACCAATCTACCAAGGAAAGATTATTTTGGAAAAACTCGTCATTATCCAGAGGCAAATAACTCTGTGTGGTTGTAATTCCCCACTGAAAGCTACCACTATCGGGTTGCATATGGCCATTCAATATTTCATAGAATGCAGTTGCCGCTCTCGAATCCCTGGAATAAATTACCACTTTATCCCCTTTGGCCAAGTTGAGATCCACGTTTTTAAAAAGCACTTCTCCATCGATAGAAGCGGAAAGATTTTCAACATTGAGGATTTGGTCGCCCGCTTCGCGATCCCGGTCAAATATAATGGCGGGATATCTCCTACTTGAGGGCTTTATCTCCTCAATGTTTAATTTTTCGATCATTTTTTTTCGGGAAGTGGCTTGCTTACTCTTGGCGACGTTGGCACTAAAGCGCATAATAAACTCCTGAAGTTCCTTTTTCTTTTCTTCGGCCTTTTTGTTTTGTTGTGCGCGTTGACGGGCCGCTAATTGGCTACTTTCGTACCAGAAAGTGTAGTTTCCGCTGTAATGGGTTATTTTTCCGAAATCGATATCACTGATGTGCGTACAGACCGAATCCAAAAAATGCCGGTCGTGGGACACAACTATCACGCAGTTATCATAATTGGCAAGAAAATTCTCCAACCACATTATGGTTTCATAATCCAGATCGTTGGTAGGCTCATCCATTATAAGTACATCTGGATTTCCGAACAAGGCTTGGGCAAGAAGCACACGTACTTTTTGAACACCATCAAGATCCTTCATCAAGGTATAATGAAAACTTTCATCTATCCCCAAATGGGATAAAAGCGCGGCAGCATCACTCTCGGCATTCCAGCCATTCATCTCTTCAAAGGCAACTTGCAGTTCACCGATTTTCTCGGCGTTTTCATCCGTGTAATTTTCGTACAGTTTATCAATCTGGCTCTTTATCTGGAAAAGCTCCTTATTTCCCCTCACCACAGTTTCCAAAACCATAAAATCATCATAGGCGTTGTGGTTTTGCTCCAAAACGGACATCCGCTTTCCTTTCTCGAGATGCACTTGTCCGGAAGTGGGATCCTGTTTCCCGGAAATAATTTTGAGAAACGTTGATTTGCCCGCTCCGTTTGCACCTATTATGCCATATATATTTCCCGTAGTGAACTGAGTGGAAACCTCATCGAACAATACCCTTTTGCCAAATTGAACTGATAAATTTGAAACTGATAACATACTTTCTTTACTTTTGCGCAAAAGTAGATAATAAACCCTTACTTTAAAAAGATTAACCTTACAACAACCCTTTTAACCATCATTTAACACAATCAAACAGGGCGCTAGGCTACATTTGTTAACAATTTTAATTCCTTCTCTTTTGATTAAAAAAATACTTCCTTTTTTTTTTATAACAGCAGTTCTCGTTTCGTGCAAAAATAAGCAGGAAACCGAAAATGACGTCACTTGGATTGGTGGTCAAATAATCAATCCAGTAATGGATTACATTATTTTGGCGAAGGGCCCTTTGGTTCTTGACACCATCAAACTCGATTCCAATAATTTCTTTCTTTTCCGTTCGGACAAATTGGAGGAAGGACTCTATTCCATCAGGCACAGAGAAACCCAAGTTTTCTATTTACAGCCTGGTGATAGCCTGCTGATGCACTTAAATACAGTGGAGTTTGATGAATCCTTGGCCTATTCCGGAAAAGGTGCGGAGAAGAACAATTTGATGATGGACCTCTATTTAAAAAATGAGCGGGAAAACAAGATGCTACCAAAATGGTACACCCTATCTTCAGAGGAATTTACTTCTAAAATAGATTCCATTAAGTCAGAAAAGGAAAGGGAACTTACGGAATTTTTCGAAAAAAATGAGGTAAATCCGGAATTTAAGAAGGTTGTGGAAGCTTCTGTCCAATATGATTATTTTTCCAAAAAAGAATTATTCGCGATGGCAAATAGAAGCAGAATATCTTCTTTGGGGGATGATTTCTTTGCTTTTCGCAAGGACATCGATTATAATAATGAGAAGTTACGTTTCTATTACCCTTATTATCGTTTTTTGAATAGGCATATCAACAGTGTTTTGATCGCAAAATATCCACCGGGAGTTAATAGAAATTCCTATGAGTTTAGCTTGGACAAATTAAACGAAATTGAAAAGTCCATTAAAAATGATTCCATCCGAAATAGCTTGTTGCACTACACGGCCTATCGATACTTATACGGGGCAAAAAATGCCGATGAGGAAAACAAGTTTTTTGACAAATTTGTTACATTGAACAATAATCCTGCGCATGTGGAGCAAATCCGGAAACTGACCGACGCCACCTTAAAGCTTGCCAACGGTCAAAAAATTCCACATATTCAATTGGTAACAATGGAGAATACACTAAAAAGTATTGAGAGCATTGCAACCAGGCCTACCGTGCTTTTCTTTTGGTCTGCTAACTCCTTATCCCAGGCAAAAATGGTCCATCGCAGAGCGGCAGAGCTGAAATCCAAATATCCGGAGTACAACTTTGTAGGAATTAACCGAGACACCCATTTTAAGAAATGGCGAAACATTGTACAAAAACTGAACTTTGATCCTAACTGGGAATTTCAACTGGATAATGTTGCGACTGCCGAAAAAGTATTGGTTTTAAGTTCCATAGGAAAATCCATTATCCTTGATAAAAACTCCATTATTCTGGATGGAAATACCAATATGTTTAACAGTGATTTTGAAGAGCTGCTCCTGGGCTATCTAAACCGTTGATTCTTATCCACGTCATTCTTTAAAAACTTGAGAGTATCTTTAGCCTTAAAGGTGAAAATTAATTTCCTTTTTTATGGTCATCAAGAAATTGTTTTAGACCACTTTCCGTCAAAGGGTGTTTCAGTAAGCCTTCAATGGATGAAAGAGGGCCGGTTATTACGTCTGCGCCAATTTTCGCACAGTTTACAATATGCATAGTACTTCGAATGGATGCTGCTAGGATTTGGGTGTCAAACTCGTAATTGTCATAAATAAGACGAATGTCCGAAATAAGCTCTAGGCCGTCTGTAGAAATGTCATCCAGTCTTCCTATAAAAGGGGATACATAGGTAGCTCCTGCCTTAGCAGCCAAGAGCGCCTGTCCTGCGGAAAAGATCAGGGTACAATTGGTCCGTATCCCGTGCTCCTTAAAATATTTTAAGGCTTTTACTCCCTCTTTGATCATAGGGATTTTTACTACAATCTGATCGTGGATTTCCGCAAGTTCCTCTCCTTCCCTTACCATTCCTTCAAAATCGGTGGCGATTACTTCTGCGGACACGTCGCCATCCACAATATTACAGATGTTGACGTAATGTTTCAAAATATTGTTATGACCGGTAATACCTTCCTTTGCCATCAATGACGGATTGGTAGTAACCCCGTCGAGTATTCCCATATCCTGGGCCTCGCGAATCTGATCTAAATTGGCTGTATCTATAAAAAATTTCATAATTGTAATCCTGGTTTGGTTGGGCAAAAATACATAAGAATACGAAGCGAAAAATTTGAATTTTCCCGAAGAATTGCCGTTTCGAATTTTTGAAAATTCACTAAAATCAAAAATCCCTGCGCACCAATTTAATTGCAGGGATTTTGAGTGATATTAACTTACGATAATCCGGTATTTAAGGAAATTCTAGGTTTTGCGGGAAGCTGCACTTTTGGTGGCCCCACCTTTTTTTGCAGAGGATGTTTTTTGGACCTGATTTTTGGGAGTAACCGCTTTTTTAGGGGTCGCAGCCTTTGGTTCCAGTATAGCTTCGCCACCATCTTTAGATTCTTCTTCATTTTTCTTTGGCTCGGAAAAATCGGTCAAGTTATTTTTTACCAGCATATTGTACCATTGCAATACCTTTTTGATGTCGCTTGGATATACTCGATCTTCATCGTAATCCGGTAGGATTTCAAAGAAATACTCCTCAAGTTTGTCTTTGCTTTCCTTATGGCTTATCGCTTCCTTTCCGTCTTCCTTTTCAAAGATTTTTTGGAATATTTCGCGTAGTGGCACTTCAGCCGTCAAGGTGTATATTGCAATTTCCGATAATAAACTCACGCTATGGCGGCCACTAACGTTAACGGTTTTTCCGTCTAGAAGAGATTCGGCAAGAAAGCCATTTCGTGTCTGGCTTTTTAATAAAAAAAGACCCGGTTTCCCGGAAATTGAAAGCACTTTTTCTAAGCTCATAAATTACTTTTATTTAAAGGGATACAAATATCCACGGTTTGGTTTATATATACAAGCGATTAACGTTTCTTTTTTAACTTGGGAAAACGCATTCTGTAATCAACATCTATCTTCCCTTTTGAAATATTGGCAAGTTTGCCTTGGATAAGTCTTTTTTTCAATGGGGAAAGTTTATCGGTAAAGAGGATTCCCTCAATATGATCATATTCGTGTTGAACAATCCGCGCCACAATACCCGTAAAGGTATCGGTGTGTTTATTGAAGTTTTCATCTTCATATTCAATGGTAACATGAGGTTGTCGAAAAACATCCTCACGCACATCCGGAATACTCAAACAGCCTTCATTAAAGGCCCACTCATCTCCCGATTCCTCAAGTATTTTGGCATTGATAAATACTTTTTTAAAGGTGGCAGTAAATTCCCGTTCCTCTTCGGTAAGTTCCTCATCATCCTCGAATACCGTTGCATCCACAACAAACAATCGGATGGGTACGCCCACTTGTGGCGCAGCCAGACCAATTCCTCTGGCGGCATACATGGTCTCAAACATATTGTCAATAAAACCGTCCAAATCGGGATAATCCTTTGTTATTGTCTCGGTCTCCTTGCGCAGGACCGGGTCTCCATATGCTATTATTGGTAAAACCATTTGTAATTTTAATTTAGAATGTTTAAGGAATAATTATCGTTGTAGGTTTTTTCGGTGATAAACTTCAAATCTTTTTCAATGATAAAATTCCAATTTATTAAATGTTTAAGAATAATAAATAAATATCAACTGCTATTATCACTTATAAAGGTATTCCTGTAATATAATAGTCGCGCTTATTTCATCAATCAAGGCTTTATTCTGTCGCTGTTTTTTTTTAAGGCCATTGTCGATCATTGACTGGAAAGCCATTTTACTCGTATAGCGCTCGTCCACTCTTTTCACTTCCATTGAGGGAAATATCTTCTTGAATTTTTCCAGGAATTTCTGAATCTCCTCCTCAATATTCGAATGGGTCCCATCTTTTTGTTTTGGCTCCCCTACTAAAATGAGTTCTACTTTTTCGTCATTAAAATATTTCGTCAAAAAGTCGATCAATCCCGGAGTAGCCACCGTGGTAAGGCCGGATGCAATAAGTTTCATTTCATCGGTAACGGCAATTCCCGTGCGTTTACTACCGTAATCCAAAGCCAAAATTCGTCCCATAATGGGTGCAAAAGTAAGCGTTTAGGAAATAGTATGCTAAAAATCCCTTTCCAATTGGAACGCAGAGACTATATTTGTCCATCAACTTAGGAAACCATAAATAGAAAAAATGACCGAACTGCAACAAACCATAGAAAACGCTTGGGATGACCGAGCTCTTTTGTCGGAAACCGAAACCATTGTGGCCATACGTGAAGTAGTAAATCTTTGTGATTCCGGGGTTTTGCGATGCGCCGAACCTTCTGCCGATGGCTGGAAAGTGAACCAATGGGTAAAAAAGGCAATTGTATTATATTTTCCCATCCAGAAAATGCGCACCCTCGAGGCGGGAATCTTTGAATATCACGATAAAATTCCCTTGAAATCGGGATTTGAATCCAAAGGAATTCGAGTTGTCCCCAATGCGGTTGCACGTCATGGATCCTATATTGCAAAAGGTGTTATCCTAATGCCCAGTTATGTAAATATTGGCGCTTATGTGGATGAAGGAACCATGGTAGATACCTGGGCAACGGTGGGCAGCTGCGCGCAAATCGGAAAAAATGTCCACTTAAGTGGCGGTGTAGGGATTGGTGGCGTTTTGGAACCTCTTCAGGCCTCGCCGGTAATTATAGAAGACAATGCATTTATCGGTTCCCGATGTATCGTAGTTGAAGGCGTACGTATAGGCAAGGAAGCCGTTTTGGGCGCTAATGTTGTACTTACTGCTTCCACCAAAATAATAGATGTAACTGGCGAAAGCCCCATTGAAATAAAAGGATATGTCCCAGAGCGATCTGTGGTTATACCGGGAACCTATACAAAAACCTTCCCAGCAGGAGATTATCAGGTCCCTTGTGCACTGATCATCGGCAAGAGAAAGGAAAGCACTAATTTAAAAACATCCCTAAATGACGCCCTGCGCGAATATGGAGTAGCCGTTTAGCAGAAACAAAACGCTTTGATCTCTTGGAACTATGTAGATTGGGCACGAACCGAGAGCCAAGATGCAAGAGCAAAGAACCTTGAGCCTAGAAGCTAGAGCCTATACAAGAGAATAAAGAACAGAGCGTAGAGTAAGACTATAACCCAACCCAATTCTCCCGTTTAGGGGCCGCGTTACATCCAAAGGTAGCGCCAAGAACCAAGCCTGCCTGCTTTGGTGGGAGCCAGGAGCCAGGAAACTATACATACACACTTGAAACCAGAAACATGAAACCAGAACTAGCTTTTTGAAGGGCTAAATTGCGCAAATTGATGGAATTTGTTTTGAAAAAGTCACCGGCTAATAAGCATCTACGTCGATGTTGATGCGTACGCTTGAAAAATCCTTGATTGTATTAAAACTGCGCTGGACATTGGAGATATATTTTTTTGTCGCTTCCAAGGATTGATTTTTGGGAATTTTCAATAGGACTGCAAAGATAAATTTATTCCGAATCCTGCCGATGGGCGGTTGTTCGGGTCCCAGCACATCGCTACCGAATTTGTTAGCCAAAGCCTTTCCAAACCACGAAGCTGCGGTTTCAACTTTTTGAAAATTTCGGTCCTTAAATTCCAACCGGATAATCCTAAAATAGGGAGGATATTTATATTGATATCTTTCCTCCAGTTGTTCCTTCCCCATTGCGTGATAATCGTTCACGCTCAACTGCCTGAGAATTTGATGATAAGGATTATAGGTTTGAATGAGAACTTTACCTCTTTTATGAGAGCGACCCGCCCGTCCAGCCACTTGTTGCAACAACTGAAAACTGCGTTCGTGGGCTCTAAAATCGGGATAATGTAGGAGATTATCGGCATTCATTACGCCTACCAAACCAATGTTTCGAAAATCAAGGCCTTTTGCAAGCATTTGTGTACCCACCAATATGTCGATCTCTTCGTTTTCCAGGGCCTCAATTAATTTGGAGTAAGCATGTTTGCCCCGAGTAGTGTCTTGGTCCATTCGGGCGATCTTTTTATCAGGGAACAGCGATTTAAGCTCGGTTTCGATCTGTTCGGTTCCGAAACCTTTGGTATCCAAAGTAGGGCTGCCACAAGCAATGCAATTGGTCATCATGGCAAAATGATAGCCACAGTAATGGCAGCGCAATTGATTTTTGCCTTGGTGATAGGTGAGGCTAACGTCACAATTGGGACATTGGGGCGATGTGCCGCAGGTGGTGCATTCTACTACTGGAGAATATCCCCTTCTATTTTGGAAAAGGATCACTTGTTCCCCATTTTTCAGTATCTCCTTCATTTCCTCCAGCAATCGATCACTGAAATGACCGGTCATTTGTTTTTTCTTGTTCTTCTCACGAATGTCGATCAACTCAATATCGGGCATTAAAACTCCTCCATATCTTTTCTTCAGCTCCACCAGTCCGTACTTACCGTTGATGGTATTGTGATAGCTTTCCAAAGAAGGGGTTGCCGACCCCATGAGGGTTTTTCCATTGTGCATGGCCGAAAGGACAATTGCGCTATCCCTAGCATTATACCTGGGCGCAGGATCATATTGTTTGTACGAGGGTTCGTGCTCCTCATCTACAATTATCAATCCTAGATTCTCGAATGGAAGAAATATTGAGGAGCGCGCTCCCACAATCACCTGTGCCTTGGTTTTTTTCTCAAGAACCGCACGCCAAACTTCCACTCTTTCATTCACGGAAAATTTGGAGTGATACACCGAAATCTTTTCTCCAAAGTATCGTTGCAAGCGGACGATAAGTTGTGTGGTCAGGGCAATTTCGGGCACCATATAAAGCACTTGTTGGCCGTTGGCAATAGTTTCCTCAATAAGTTTGGCGTAAATCTCCGTTTTTCCACTTGAGGTAACGCCGTGAAGAAGTACCACGTCATCATTTTTAAAGGAATCCTTTATTTGGTGATAGGCAATTTCCTGCGCCTCGTTCAGGACTTTTATTTGTTCTGATCCTTTGCCGGTAAACGCCACCCTATCTTTTTGAATGAAATACTCTTCCAATATTCCTTTGTCCAATAAGGATTTAAGGACTGAACCCGTACTATTGCTTTTCTTTTGAAGTACAGATGCCTCTATTGGTTTGGGCGATTGGCTTTTAAGGGTAAAATATGTCATCAGCACTTCATATTGCTTTGGAGCCCTTCCCATATTTTCCAAGATGGCATGAAGTTTTTCCTCGGAGGCGTATTCCTGAGACAGTTTTATATATCGTTTTAATTTAGGCGTATATTGCTCATAAATGGTTTCTTCCACGGTTATGATACCTTTATCAATAAGCTTTTGGATTACCGAAACCACATTTTTTCTATCAAGGATATCGCGGATGCTATTGATATGCATGGAAGATTGGTTTCGCAGCGATTCAAAGACTGTAAACTCATCGTCGTCCAAGGATTCCCGATTTATCGCGTTTTTATTCTGAAGTTTGACGATTGTTTCACTTTCCAGCAAAAATGCACTGGGCAGGGCCGCTTTCACCACCTCTCCTAAAGAACACATATAATAGGAGGCCATCCACTGCCAATGCTTCAATTGGGTAGTGGTAATAATAGGTTCCTGATCCAGAATATGATCAATGGATTTGGCCTCATATCCTAAGGGTTCCTGACTGTGCACCTCATAAACAATGGCGGTATAGATCTTGGTTTTTCCGAATGGTACTGCCACTCGCATACCACTTTTAAGAAAGTGTGCCTCGTCCCGATTGATGGTGTAGGTAAAAGTCTGGTTTAAAGGAATAGGCAGGATTACATCAACAAAATACACTTAGATAGAAATTAGAAATTGTGGGATACTATATAAAAAAAAGGCCGCCCAAATGGGCAGCCTAAAGATACATTTTTAAATTCTTTTTAAAAGCGGGACCAATTATATCCTACTGCTCAACAACATCTCTTTTATTGTACAGTGGGTTTTAAGGAAAATATAAATTTGTGAACAATATTTATTATTTCACCCTATGCCAATATTGGGTTCTTCCCAAAAGAGAAAAACCAATGTAACCGCGCACCTTTAAAATATCCGGGCTGTCAAGAGCGATATAGGTTTTATATACCTTTCCATTGTTAGGATCCATAATAGTGCCTCCACTATATTCATCACCATCTTTTTTCAGGTTTTTAAGGATTACCAATCCTTTTATGGGTTTACCTTTTGCTTCATCGGGACATTTATCACAGGTAGCTTTCTCTTTTGCGGGATCCAGGATTTCTACAACTTTTCCAAAAATTTTTCCGTCCTGTTTGTATATTTCCACTACCGACTTGGCCTGACCTGTGTCATCATCTATGGTTTTCCATTTTCCGATGACATCCTGCGCGGTACCCGTGAGAACCGCACACATAATTAATACTAATGTTAAAAGAGTTTTTTTCATTTTAAGTTTTTTATTGGGTTAGCATACTGGGAATCAAAATTTAATAAAATCAATTATTTTTTCGTGTCTTCTTCATTCTTTCATATTTGTTACCATTTGGCCACTTTAGAGTATTCTATTCGTTCGCGCAGCCGTTGGATTGAGATATTCAATTCAAAGCCCAACAATAATAAGTTGGAGTTGATCCAAATATATAACATCAAAATCAATAGTGCTCCAATTGATCCATATAACTCATTATAATTTGAAAAATTATTTATATAGATTCCGAATATGTAAGTTGTAAGCAAAAACATTATGGTTGTCACAACCGCCCCCACCGAGAAAAAGTGGGATATTTTCCCTTCCTTGGTACCAAAATAATATAAAATTGCTATCACCGCATAAATCATAACCACAAACATGAGATACTGGAAAAATGTAATATAGAATATATCATTTTGAATGTATGCTCTGGACTGTAAATCCCGAATTATATATTCTCCATATAGTATAATCCCAACAGAGGTAAGCAATATAAATGCCAAAAGCATGGAAACAGCGAGTGCAACCAAATATTGTTTTAAAAATGTTCGATTGACGTGCACGTGATAGGAATATTCAAAGGCACTAAAAATAGCATTTACCCCATTGGCTGATAAGATTACGGATAGAATGAATACAATGGAAAGTAAGCCAACCCTGGGGTTTACAGCAATATCAGCAATAATGGGATAAAAAAACTGTGTGGTTTGTGGGGGTAAAAGCGCTTCCATAAAAATAAGAAATCGTGTTTGGAAGCCCTCTATGGGAATATAGGGAATTAGGTTTAACAATAGCAGCAGAAATGGAAATAGTGCCAAAAAAAAACTATAGGCGATGGAGCTTGCGCGGGGAGAAAATGATCCTTTCACAATACCGGTGCCATAAACCTCCATCAAATGGTATAGAGAGAAACCTCCAAGCCCGGGCAATTTTATCTTTTTGCTGAGTCTGACCACATCCCGGATGACTGGAATATTGGTTTCGGTTTTTTCTTCTTCTTTCCCTCTTTCCTTTTTCATTAAACGGCTTTTAGGCTCAAGTCCATATTACTGACGGAATGTGTCAATGCTCCACTTGAAATATAATCTACGCCGCATTCTGCATATGCGCGTGCTGTTTCAAAAGTAATGCCCCCGCTGGATTCGGTAAGGCATTTGCCATTAATCATTTGGACTGCCTTCTTGGTATCTTCATAATTGAAATTGTCCAAAAGAATTCTATAAACCCCTTTTGTCTTTAAAATTTCCTCGATTTCCTGGAAGTTCCGCGCTTCCACGATTATTTTTAAATCAAGGTGATTATTTTTTAAATATTGTTGGGTCTTTTCAATTGCTTTTACCACTCCCCCACAAAAATCAATGTGGTTGTCCTTTAGCATTATCATATCATACAGTGCAAATCGATGATTTTCTCCTCCCCCAATCCGTACTGCCCATTTTTCCAATGCCCGTATTCCAGGAGTCGTTTTTCGGGTGTCTAAGATTTTGGTTTTAGTGCCCTCAAGTAACTTCACGTATTGATTTGTTTTTGTGGCTATGGCACTCATCCGCTGCATCGCATTGAGTACCAATCTTTCACTTTTAAGAATTGACTGCGAAAGTCCTGAAACATAAAAACATACGTCTCCATATTTTATGGCTCCGCCGTCGTTTATTTTGATATCCATTTCCAGTCCTGGATCCACATATTCAAAAACCTGTCTGGCAAATTCCACTCCTGCAACTATTCCTTGATCTTTTACCAATAACTTTGCTGTGCCGGTAGCATCTTCGGGAATACAGGCCAAAGAACTGTGATCACCTCCACCAACATCTTCCCGGATGGCATTTGCAATGATTATATCTATTTCTTTATTGAATTGTTTATCGGAAATCATAATAGGAAATTTTCGCTAAAATACTTTAAATACTTTGAAAAATTGCAAAGAGGCAAGAGAGGAGGTTAACAGGAAACTCCATATTTCAGGATATGCTTAATTTTGTCTTTATAAAATCCAGATTATGAAAATAACACTACTGGCGATCGGAAAAACCGACAATGATCAATTACGAACATTAATTTCCGATTATAGCAAGCGGTTGGGATTTTATGTTTCTTTTGAAATGGAAGTAATACAAGACATTAAAAATGCCAAGAATTTAAGCGAAACGCTACAAAAGAAAGCTGAGGGTGAGGAAATATTGAAACGAGTTGCCCCCTCTGATAGCCTAATACTTCTTGATGAAAATGGAAAGACCTATTCTTCCGAAAAATTCTCTGAATTTCTTCAGAAAAAAATGAACAGTGGTATAAAAAACTTGGTTTTTGTTATTGGTGGTCCATATGGTTTTAGCGAAGATGTATATAAGAGATGCAACGGTAAACTTTCCCTTTCCAGTATGACCTTTTCGCACCAGATGGTACGCTTGTTTTTTATAGAACAATTGTACCGAGGTTTTACCATTTTAAGAAATGAACCTTATCATCACAGGTAGGCTACGGCAGTGGTCGGTTGACGGTTTACGAAGGTCGCTGGGCGTTGGAATTTTGGAATTTCATTGCCATTGGGAAATAGATTCCAAATCCAAAAAACGGTGACATATTCATTTTATTCGTGCTTCTTATGTACTGTCAAAAATCCAATTTAATGCCAATGTAAGTTCCAAAAACAATCAATAAAATCCGTAACAAGGTGCAGTACCAGACCGATGCCTATAAGCCTAGTTCTTTTAAAAAAAAGAAGGAGCACATAGACCCCAAAAGCCCAATAAGTATGGAGTGGATGGAAATTGATACTGCATCTGTCTGGATCAAAAATTGGGTCTGCCAATAAATGGTCCAAATCTATCAGCATGGTTGCAATCATGATCAACCAAGCTTTCAACCAATATTTTCTGAAAAAGATGTATGCAATTATACCAGGCACCAAAAAGTGCATTCCATAATGAACCAAGAATTGGAGCATACTTTCTGAAGTTCTTACTCAACAATTATTTTAAACGTTTGGACGGTATTATCCGTATCAAGCTTTAAAAGATAAATTCCAGAGGAAAGGTTGTGCTCCCAATTAAGGTGGACCGTGGGATTGTTCCAAGTTGTATTCCTCAATTGTTGTCCGGTAATGCTTATAATGGAAGCGTTTAATTTGTTTACTGCCCCATTCCCCACAAGACTGATGTTAATGCTTCCCTTTACGGGATTTTGAACAAATACCAATGGTGGAACATTCCTGTCTTCTTCTATCCCCACTACCCCATTGCGTATTTCATCCAACGCGAATTGGATGCTTGCCGCCGTCATGGTAACATGCGGCTCGTTTTGTTCGGGAATATGAAAGGCATCAAACGGTGAACTGGACAGCGTAGGCATCTCAAACCAATCGGGGTTGTCAATTGCCAATGAACTGTTGGTTGGGACAAATGAATACAAATCTTGCTGTAGAGCATTGATAAAGTCGATCATAATGGGATTTCCTCCCCCATCTCCCAGGGCATCACTAATACTTCCCGTTCCTCCTGGAGCGCTATCCACTCCATTGGAGTTATTGGGAGATTTACTATCTGCCTGGAAGGTTTCTATTGGGGTACCCAAGAAACGAAGAACAACTTTGGTAGCAGTATTGGTTTCATCTGCAAGCGGAGTAAATTTAAGCGCCACATCAACACTAGTAAGATCGTTTAGGGTTAGATTGGTGTCAACAATAGTCATTCCTGGGGTGCCAGTTGTCAAACCCGAGCCACTTCCATTGATTATTGCCACGTTTCTTACATTGTTGGGGAAACCCAAACCATCCAGTTCGGCCTGAAACTCATCTCTGTAATTGGGAGCTCCAGTGGGCAAAAGTTTCGTGGGATCCTGCTCATAGGTGGATCCGGCAAGAAAATGACCAAGCATATGGTCCACTAGCATTTGTTTAGCTGCAGGCGAATTCAATAGCTGATCTACTACCATTTGGGCGGTTGTTTCACCTAAGGATTCACCAAAATAATTTATTAAATACTGCAGGCTAATAGGAATATTTGCTCCACGGTGCGGGGCGTCAAAGGATATAAACAAACGGGTATCTGCATTCAGACTATTTGTTTCCATATAGGAAAGCGAATATCGGGCAATCAATCCTCCCATGCTAGGTCCTATCACCACTAATGGCTGTGCTCCTACTTTATCATTGTTCAACTTTTGAATGAGTGCGGTAAGCACCATGGCATTTCGTTGGATATAATCCGCACCACCATCAATGAGTTTGTCGGCCGACGTGTACACTGGAGCATTGAGGATTACAATATCGAACCCTTCATTTCTCAAAATGTCCGCAAGGTTTTGACCAGCAAAGCTGAGTCCCGCATAGATACTGTTAATATCACGTCCATCACCCGGATCAAAACCATCGAGAATGATAATAGGTTTATCGAGTACCCCATTGGTATTATCCAAATAAATGGCATATTCACCCTGCCCAATGTAAGCCTGGGTTTCATCAAATCCCTGGTAGGGAATGGTAGCAAATATCGTTTCCGAAGTAATCCGCTCGGGATATATTGCTGGATCTGGTAGGTTCTGAAATCTTATTTGCGAAAAGGAGAATTGAAAAGAAAGAATCAGGAGAATAAGGGATAAGTATTTTTTATTCATACAAGGGCCTGTTAGGTTGGTTAAGGTAAAGAAAATTAGGGTATTAGGCAATAGAGATGCATTATTATTATTGTATTTTCAATTTGTCGAGTCCTATTAAGATGTAAGGCCGCTGGGCTGACTCAACAGATCTTTGGAATGTTTTAACCGGAATCTATTGATTGTTAATAAATGTTTGCATATTTCAATATTGTAAAATGGTCTATTATTTTTTTCGATTTAGAATCTTATAATCTTCGTAACAGCTGCTTATTGCATCCAGAATTTGAAGATCATTGGCGGACAATATAAAATCTTTGGAATAGCTGCACTTGTTCAAAATCTCGTCAATATCCACCCGTTCCAACTGAAGCACGGCCATAAGAGTTTCCCGGTCAAATTTTGATTGCAGCAGATTTCGGATTTCATCATCCTCCTTCATCTGTTTCAACTTTCGCATCTGTTTGGGTCTTTTCCCAAAAACATTATAAAGAAAATCCGCAGGGTTAAATATAGAGCTCAGCACCTTACTCACGGAACCTGGCTGGTTGCTTCCGCCCTCATAACCCGAATTAAGGCCTGCAATACGATAGCGATAGTTGTCGTAAACCGGAATCAATTTGGCGTCAATTTCCACATAACCAGTAAGCTGAACGGGTTTTATCATTACCTCTTCCAATGCTATTCCCAGTTCGGTCATTTTTACTTTGATTTCACCAAATTTAATCCAGTCGTGCGTAACACGCACCCGGAGGGATTTAAAGCCCAAATATGAGAAATACAGCGTATCGTTTACTGCCGCTTTAATGGCAAATTCCCCTTTTTCATTGGTAGAGGTTCCTATTACCTGATTTAGGTTTACAATGTTTACATTTTCCAGCACCACATCATTGGCATCGTTCATTACGGTACCTTTAATGGTTTTTTCCTCTTGGGCAAAGGAATGGATTGTTGTTAAAACAAGCGCTAAAAGCAGCAGAATTTTCTTCATGAATATTTTGGATGTTTCAGGATCAGGAAGCTGTGGATTGGTTTTCTATTTTGGCCAATAAATTTTCTTTGGCTCCATTGAACCATTCCTCTTTTAGGAGACTCAGAACAACGGTATCACGCTGACCATTTGCGGCAAAACAATTGTTTCTCAAGGTGCCTTCCAAGGTACAGCCAATACTCTTAAGCGATCGGATTCCTCTTTCATTTTCAGAATCTGTTCGGAACTCGACCCGTTCAACACCCATATCCTCAAAAGCAAATTGGAGCATTAGAAATTTACATTGTTGGTTGAGACCAGTGCCCTGAAATTCTTTGCCATACCAAGTGTAGCCAATTTGGACAGTATTGTGATATTCCTGGAAATCATAAAAGCGCGTACATCCGGCATACTCCCCAGATCGTTTATCAAAAACAACAAATGGGTAGGATCGGCGGGACTTTCGTCCTTCCAAAGCGGAACGGATATAGGCTTCCATATCTTCTAAACTGTCTGCGGACTGCAGGGAAAAATCCCAAATTTCGGGTTGCTCAAGGACAAAGGGAGTAAGAAAATCATAGTCCGACATTTCCAATGGACGCAGTTCTACGGTTTCATTCTCCAAGATGTATTCTTTTCGGAAATCAAAAGTTTGCATTTCAATTATTAATTATGGGTAAATAAAGATGCAAATATACTTATATAGATAGAACCTATTTACCGAAAAATCAATTAAGACCGATTTTTAAACATTAAAAGTCTAACGTTTTAATGCATATTAATTAACTCAAAAAGAATTAATTCTGAAGACAAAAGAAAAACTAAGGCTATTTTTTAATTAATTCCAATTGATCATCCAAACTATGCCTAACGAATTGATGAATTAACAAAAGTTTATAGGAGATGTTTATAATGGAAACGAGGTAAAAATCAGGCTGGATTAAAAATCACTGATGTCCGGTTAATATAAGTGAGGCTTTAAAAGTTAGACCAATAAGGACTTTCGGGGAATTCCTTGAAAAAGATCTTTTTCAAAATTTAGTAAGGAATAAACTCTAGATCACAATTGCGTCTTCCTTTAAATTTTAAGGACTACATCTTCCATGCTTTGCAATTTAGTCTTGGCTTCCGCTAAAGGGGGCAGGCTTGGTTCTTGCCAGGTTGCGTCCTGTTTCTTTTCTCGGACAATACTAATTCAAAATATACCTTATACTTGACATACAGGCCCTAAATCTATTGGTAAAACCGAAAAAAATTTATTCAACTTCTTCATAATCAACATATTCTCCCACTTTCTTACTTGTGGAATGTTGATTGGGCGGCATATTTTCTATTGTTACCTTTCCTTTCGGTTGGGTGGTATTTCCGGTACTTGAAGGATTACCAAAGAACTGTTCAAATTGTTGGCCTGCTTTCTTTGAGATATAACGCAAGATGTATGGCATCAACAACCTGAATATAAACTTTATGGCATAGAGTGCCAGAATAATGATCAGTATTGTTTTTAGGAATGTCATCATATTTTCAAATTCTGTCCAAAAATAGAGATTGGTGGGCAAAAAGACCAATTTTACCTATTAAATAATTGGTAAATTCATATACCTTTGGGCTAAACCCAACTTTTTATGACTGCCAAATATCGCCTCCTGTTATTTCTCTCATTTATTCCCCTTTACAATGTTTTCGGACAATATACCGATATGATCAATGCAAATAGACCCGGCGTATCCCAAGGGGCTTTCTCGGTAGGGAAAAACATTTTGCAACTTGAAAGCGGTTTTAATTACGGCAAGGAAAAGCATACGCTGCGAAATACGGAAACCGATGCCTGGGGGATAGATTATTCCATCCGGTATGGTCTGCTAAAGGAGCAACTGGAAATCAGCTTTATGGGCGAGTATCAAAATAGCAATGTAAAAGCCAGACGGGATGAGACCAAAATATCCAACTTTAAAAGCAACACCTTTGGGGCCAAATATTTGATTTATGATCCCTATAAATCTTTGGATTCCAAGTTACCTAATCTATATTCATGGAAAGCGAACAACCGTTTCGATTGGTTGGATTTGATACCTGCAATTTCCTTTTATATAGGGATAAATGTGGATTTCCCTGATAATCCCTATACTGAAAAATCAGGAAGCACAGTGAGCCCAAAATTCCTGCTCGCCACCCAACACAACTGGAAGGGTGGTTTTGTTTTTGTGACCAACTTTATGGCCGATTTTGGAGCAACCAATGAACCCACGCTAGGATATATCTTAACCCTTACGCATGCTACCAACCGATATTTCTCCATATTTATTGAAAATCAGGGAATCAGCAATAATTATTATGCAGACCAAATTTTACGTGGAGGTATTGCAACGCTAATCAATCCGGATCTGGAGGTGGACCTATCCGTGACAACCAACTTTAAGGATACGCCGTCCAAGTTGTACGGACGTTTGGGCCTTGCTTACAGGTTGGATTTCCATAAAGAAGATGAATATATTCTCGATGTTTACAAGTCTGGGAAGGACGTGACCAAGGACAAGGAGAGAAAGGAAAAAAAGGCAAAGGCCGAAGAACAGAAAAAGGAAGAGAAGCGTGCGAGGAAGGAAAGAAGAAAAAATAAATCCTAAGCAAAGAAGTGATAATTACTGGAAATGATTGAAATTAAAGAAGTAACGGCCAAAAAGGGACTGAAGAAATTTGTCACTTTTCCATTTGAACTTTATAAGGACAGTAAATACTGGGTTCCCTCACTTATCAAAGATGAATTGGAAACCTTAGACCCAGAAAAGAATCCTGTTTTTAAAAACGCCGATGCATGGTATTACTTGGCCTATAGGGATGGCCAACCGGTAGGCAGAATTGCCGTGATCATCAACCATCTTGAAATCGAGGAACAGGGCAAGAAAAAGGTCCGCTTTGGATGGCTGGATATGGTGGATGATTTAAACGTTACCAAAGCATTGCTGGAGAAGGTTTATGAGAAGGGGCGGGAACATAACCTGGAATATGCCGAAGGACCAGTTGGGTTTAGCAACATGGAAAAAGCAGGAATATTAACCATGGGCTTTGACCAAATGAACACCATGATAACTTGGTACCATTACCCCTATTACGCCGAACATTTGGCAAAACTGGGTTATGAAAAACAAGCTACGTGGGTTGAGTATACTATCAAAATCCCCGATGTTATTTTTGAAAAGGTAGCAAAGTTCTCTAAAATCGTAAAGGAGCGCTATCAACTTTCGGTAATCCGTTTTAAAAACAAAAAGGAAATATTGCCTTATGTAAATGATATGTTCGGCCTCCTCAATAAAACCTATAATACGCTGCAAACCTTTGTGCCGATTCAGCAGTACCAAATTGATTATTACAAAAAGAAGTATTTCAGCTTTATCCATCCGGATTATATTTGTTGTATTACCAATGCCGAAGGTAAATTAATTGCTTTTTCCATTGTTATGCCTTCGTTTTCCAAAGCGCTGAAAAAAGCGAACGGTAAATTGTTTCCTTTTGGGTGGAGTTATATCCTTTCGGCGCAACGCAAAAACAATACCGCCGCATTTTATTTAATCGGAATAGATCCTGAATATCAGGGCAAAGGCGTAACCGCAATTATTTTTGAGGAAATGCAACACTTGTTCAATTCCAAGGGCATTGAAAATGTTGAGACCAACCCAGAACTGAAAGAAAATACGGCCGTACAATTGCTATGGAAGGACTACAATCCAAAACAGCACAAGGAACGGAGTACATTTAAAAAGATGCTCAGTTAATATATTCCATAAAAAAACCGTCCTTCTTTGGGGACGGTTTTAATTTTTAAACCCTATGCGGTCTATCCTTTGTGAAGAAAGGCCTGTTTGGCCAACAACTCCGCTTCGGTCTCTACGTGATCCTCGTCGGGAACGCAACAATCTACGGGACATACTGCCGCGCATTGCGGTTCTTCATGGAAACCCATACATTCCGTACATTTATCGGCGACAATAAAATATATTTCATCACTTATAGGTTCCTGTGCCTCATCGGCATCCACCGCTTTCCCATTTGGTAAAACAACCTTTCCTTCCAGATCGGTTCCATCGGCATAACGCCAATCATCCGCACCTTCATAGATCGCGTTATTTGGGCATTCCGGCTCGCAGGCACCACAGTTGATGCATTCATCTGTTATAATAATTGCCATAGCTTATACTTTTATCTAAATTTGTACAAATTTAAGCCCATTGTAGGGCAACTCCAAATAATACAATGGATTTAAAACACAGATTAAACGCTTTCGTCGCCCTAGGAAAATATCTTGGAAAAATATCCAAGAAGAACCCTGTAGAAACCTACCCTTCCGATATTGAATCCATCATCCAGCGAGCGATGGCGGAAAATGGATGGTTCACCGTGGAAAACATCGAATTTGCCCTTAAAAGTTGGGCTCAGGCCCTTTCGGAAGAAAATCTTAAAAAGTGGATTTCAAACTATGATTTTGAAGTAATTAATTCACCTTCAAACAAAGCCATTGCGGTTATTATGGCTGGCAACGTTCCCTTGGTGGGATTCCATGATTTTCTTTCGGTGCTAATTACCGGAAACAAGGTGGTTGCCAAGCTTTCCTCCAATGATAAAGTTTTACTCCCCTTTATAGCGAAGCAACTAATTGACTTTGAACCCGATTTTGAGCATTACATCGAATTCAGTGAAGGGAGAATTGATGGTTTTGATGCCGTAATAGCTACGGGCAGCAACAATACTTCGCGTTACTTTGATTATTATTTTGGAAAATATCCGCACATTATCCGCAAGAATAGAAATTCGGTAGCTGTACTCACCGGTTCCGAAACTTTGCAGGAACTGGAATTGTTATCCAATGATATATTCCGATATTTTGGTTTGGGCTGCCGGAATGTATCAAAAATCTATATTCCCCAGGAATATGATTTTGAAAAGTTTTTTAAAGCGATGTTTTCTTGGAAAGAAATAATCCACAACCATAAGTACATAAATAATTACGATTATAATAAAGCGGTATATCTTATGGACGGATTGCCTCTGTTGGACAACGAATTTTTATTACTGAAGGAAGATCAGGGCTTCTCCTCTCCTATCTCGGTCTTATTCTATGAAAGATATGATTCTCTGGAAAACGTGGGAAAAATTTTGGCCGCCCAATCGGAAAATCTTCAGTGTGTGGTTTCAAAAGACAATTTATTGGGTGGAGTCCAATTTGGAGAAACTCAAAGCCCGCAATTATGGGACTATGCGGATAATGTGGATACAGTGGAGTTTTTGCTGAAACTGAAATAGTAAAATAAATTTATAGATGCCAGAATCCAGAGTATAGACTCTGGGGATTTTGTACCTATGGATTTTAATGAATAAAAAGATTCCACTTGATTAAGATTAAAAGAACAGGTTTGTCTATATTTTAATACATAATCCTGAACTTTGTTTAACCAAAATTTCTACAGATGAAAAAACACAATTTTAGCGCAGGTCCTTGTATTTTACCGGAATCCGTTTTCAAGCAAGCTTCCGATGCAGTTTTAAACTTTAATGGTCTAGATCTCTCAATATTGGAAATTTCCCATCGGAGTAAAGATTTTGTGGAAGTGATGGAAACTGCCCGTGCCCTGGCGTTGGAACATCTTGGGCTTGAAAATAGCGGATATAAAGCTCTGTTCCTCCAAGGTGGCGCGAGTATGCAGTTTTTGATGACCGCGTATAATCTGTTGGAGAATAAAGCGGCTTATCTCAATACAGGTACTTGGAGTGACAAGGCCATAAAAGAAGCAAAACTTTTTGGGGAAGTTGTGGAAGTCGCCAGCTCCAAGAGTGAAGATTTTAAATTCATTCCCAAAAACTACAAGGTTCCCGCGGATGTCGATTACTTCCATTGCACCAGCAACAATACAATCTATGGTACGCAAATGAGGGAGTTTCCCGCAACTGCCGTCCCAATGGTCTGTGATATGAGCAGTGATATTTTTTCGCGCCAATTGGATTTTTCAAAGTTTGATTTAATTTATGCCGGTGCCCAGAAAAATCTTGGTCCAGCCGGTGCGACCTTGGTTATTATCAAAGAGTCCATTTTAGGGAAAGTAAATAGGGCTATCCCTTCTATGTTGAGCTATAAAGTTCAGATAGACAAAGACAGCATGTACAACACTCCTCCCGTTTTCTCAATTTATGTGTCTATGCTCACCTTACAATGGTTAAAAGAAAATGGCGGCATTGCCGAAATGGAGAAAAGAAGCAATAAAAAAGCCCAATTGCTTTACAATGAAATTGATCGGAACCCTCTTTTTGAAGGTTATGTTTCCCACAGGGAGGACCGTTCAAATATGAATGCCACGTTTAATTTAAAAGACCAACAATTAAAGGAAACTTTTGATGCAAATGTAAAAGCTGCTGGCATAAATGGTTTAAACGGCCATCGAAGCGTGGGAGGTTATCGTGCTTCGATGTATAATGCGTTACCCCTGGAAAGTGTGCAGATATTGGTGGATGTAATGCAGGATCTGGAAAGGAGAGGATGATTTTTTCCAGGTGCCGGATTCTGGATTCTAGATTCTAGATTCTATACGCTGGATTCTAGATGCTGGATTCTGTTTGCAAGAAACTGGATGGACGGGTGAGAAAATGGATACAGGGAGATCAAAAAGTAACCTGGAGAGCCTTAAACGTGAAACAAAAAACAAGAAACATACAACAATGAAAATATTAGCAAACGACGGAATTTCCCAGAACGGAATTAAAGCTTTGGAATCGGCAGGTTTTGAAGTGCTTTCGGTGCACGTAGCGCAGGAGCAACTTGCAAACTATATCAATGAACAGAAAATAGATGTTTTATTGGTTAGGAGTGCTACCAACGTACGAAAAGAGTTGATTGATCAATGCCCTTCCTTAAAGATCATAGGAAGAGGTGGGGTGGGCATGGATAATATCGATGTGGAATATGCGCGTCAAAAGGGTATAAAGGTAATAAACACACCAGCGGCGTCTTCAAATTCGGTGGCCGAACTTGTCTTTGCCCATCTGTTTGGCGGCGTTCGATTCTTGCACGATTCCAACCGAAATATGCCATTGGAAGGTGAGTCACGTTTTAAGGATTTAAAAAAGAAATATGGCGCAGGCAGGGAATTGCGTGGAAAAACTCTGGGGATTATAGGATTTGGAAAGATTGGTCAAGAGGTGGCCAAAATTGCTTTGGGATGTGGTATGAAAGTAATTGGCAGTAGCCGTGGAGAAGCGGGTACAAAATCGGTGACCTTGGACTTTTTTGATGGGCAAACCCTAACGTTTGAAATTGAAACAAAACCATTTGAAGAAATAATAAAAGAAAGTGATTTCATCACCCTACACGTTCCAGCACAAAAAGGATATTTGATCGGGAAGAAGGAAATTGAGAATATGAAAGATGGTGTTGGAATCATCAATACCGCCCGTGGTGGTGTGATCAATGAAGTAGAACTCTTGCAAGCCATAGAAAGTGGCAAGGTTTCGTTTGCCGCTTTGGACGTTTTTGAAGAGGAACCAATCCCGGCCGTACAAGTATTGATGAATGAAGGAATTTCTCTTAGTCCACACATTGGCGCTGGCACTTTAGAGGCCCAAGATCGAGTGGGAACAGAATTGGCGGAACAGATAATTAATATTTATAGAGCACAATAAACACGTGTACTTAGATTTGAAAAAAGGTTAAAGTGAACCTTCTTCCCTTTAGTTTAATTAACTTCGCAAAAATACATCTTATGAAAAGCGTTTGGATATTTTTGGCAATTTCGCTGTTTATTTTTGGCTGCGGATCGGGAAATGTGGATTCCTCTAAAACCTTCGACAAGTCAGTATCGGAACAGGATACCGTCCGTATTGCAAATGACAGTTTGGAATATGAGATTATTATTGTAGAACCGGGTTTTAATACCTGGCTAATTTCCCAACCGCCAAAAGGGTATTATGGACAAACTTATCTTGAAACCAAAAACAGGATGTTTGTGGCCGATTATAATAGTAGAGTGCTGCAACCCGCAAAGTTTTCTCCGTCTCTCTATCCCGAACAGATCAACTACGATCCCACAGTGGACTATGGATATGATGTAAACTATCTGCTTTTTAATTATTTTATGTATTTCCAGGAAAAATACAATCAACAGTTAACCGGAGGTAGAAAGTGAAGAAAATAAAAGAGCGTTGGAATCTCACCTCCAACGGCCAAGTGTTTGTTGTTTTTTTGGTATTCGCCATAACCGGAAGTAGTGCCGCAAAACTGGCCGCTCCCGTAACAGAATTTTTTGAAGTTAAAAAGGAAATGGGCTGGTATATCTATTGGCCATTCCGAATTTTGATCATATTTCCCATTTACCAGGTATTGCTGGTTTTTTTTGGATGGGTATTTGGCCAGTTTGATTTTTTTTGGGCTTTTGAAAAAAGAATGCTCAGGTCCATGGGATTGGGCTTTTTGTTTTCCAAAAGGGCGTAGGCTGGATTAGACGTAAGGCAAAAGACGTAAGACGTAAGATGTAAAACTAAAGACATAAGACTAAAGGACATAAGTCGGTGTGGGAATAATGGATAAATGAATTTGTGATTGAGGACGGGAGCTATTGGGAATATAATTTACCGGTGGGTCCTCAATCTTAAATCCTACCATACTAAGTCAATTAATTAATATATAAAAGGTGTTTCAACAAAAAACTCTTAAGATTGTTTTTGCAACGATTTTTTCGTTGGCCCTCCTCTTCCCTATTGCGGTTCAGGGGATGCATGCTCTTGATGGACATGAACATCTTATTTGCAATGATTTTACCACCCATCTCCATAAAAAGCAAGTGGACTGTTCCATTTGTGACTTCCATTTTTCAATATTCAATTTTAAACCCCAGCAACTACCCGAATTTTTAGCGAATGCTCAGCAGTTTAAATTGATTTTTAAAGGCTCTGCTTCGGCCATCAATGTTTCTCCGCCACATTATTATCTCCGGGGGCCGCCGCTCGCCTAATTGTAAGGAAAATATGGGAAGGAGATTCTAGATTATAGAAACTAGAACCTAGAGCCTGAGCCTAGGACCTAGAACCTAGAACCTAGAACCAAGATCCTAAAATTTAGATTTTAGATTTTGGATATATTAGGTAAGTTCTTTTATCATATTTCCTTTCTACTCCGTATTCTTTATTGTTTATCAATAGTGTCCGTCAAAAACCTTACAAAGTTCAGTTAATTCAATGAGGATGGCTGTTTAGAATCTCTTACTAAGCGACAGCTTGCTATTTAGCTTACTATCGAAAATTTAATAGTTAAAAACAAGCTTAAATAAATTAACTTAATTATCAGGCTATCAAGAAGCAAGTCTTTTGTCTTACGTCTTTCGGTGCACGGTTCTTACATCTTGGCCGGACACGACTAATTCTTTAATCTATTATTAATAATCAACGCATGAACAAATTCTTTATAGCGATTGCTTTTTTAGCCCTGGGCTTCTCAGCGAACGCACAAAATACATTAACAGGAACCATTTCTTCAAAACAGCATCAAACGGGCATACCCGCAACCGTGTACATTCCCCAGTTGGAAAAAGGAACTGCGGCGGATCTAGATGGTAAATACACATTATACAACATTCCACAAGGAACCTATTCAGTAGTTTTTTCCTCCTTAGGATTTGGAACCGTTTCCAAGAAAATTACCTTCGCGGAAAAGGAAAATATAACCGAAAATATCGAATTGGCCGAAAGTGCCGTGGAGATGGAAGAAGTTATTATTTCAACTCCTTTCCATAAACTCCAGAGCGAAAACGTGATGAAAGTGGAACGGGTTTCCACCTCCGATCTAAGTTCCCAAGGCGCCGTAACTCTGGCCGATGGCATAAAGAACATCCCTGGTGTGGATATCATAAGTACAGGTCAAGGCATTGGCAAACCCGTAATCCGGGGTCTTAGTTCCAATCGGGTGCTAACTTATACCCAAGGGGTACGATTGGAAAATCAACAATTTGGTGACGAGCATGGCTTGGGCATCAATGAAGCCGGTATAGAGAGCGTAGAGGTTATAAAAGGTCCCGCTTCCCTCCTATATGGCAGTGATGCCCTTGGTGGTGTTCTTTATTTAAATCCTGAAAAGTTTGCCCTCTCGGGAGAAACCAATGGCGATATAAATAGTTCCTATTTTTCCAATACGTTGGGAACTGCTTCCAACATCGGAATAAAAACATCCGGGGAAAAGTTGAAATTCCTTGCCCGAGGTGCTTATTCATCCTTTAGTGATTATAAAACAGGTGCTGATTATCGTGTAACCAACTCCCGCTTTAACGAGAAGGATTTTAAGACTGGTGTCCAGTATTTGGGTAACAAGTTTAAATCCACAATGCGCTATAATTATAACCGCTCGAATGTGGGTATTGCGGACGAAATCGGGGAGCAGACCCATTCAAAGGATTTGGAGCTTCCCTTTCAGGAAATCGACAATCATATTTTGAGTTGGGACAATACAATATTTCTGAATAAATCCAGTGTGGATTTTAAAGTAGGTTACTTGTTCAATGACCGGCGCGAATTTGAGGACAATCAACATCTCGCAGCACTAAGAATGCAGTTGAGCACCCTTAATTATGACGTGAAGTACAATTTGCCCGATCTTGGAAAATTTGAAACCATTGTCGGACTTCAGGGAATGTTCCAAACCAATAAAAACAAAGGTGAGGAAATATTGATTCCGGATGCCAATACTACCGATGTTGGAATTTTGGCAACCTCACACTATCATCTTGACAAAGTGGACCTACAGGCGGGGCTGCGTTTTGACAGTAGGAAGATTTCCAGTGATGCCAATGGGGAATTGGGAGAAGAAGAATTTATTCCCGCCCTGGACAAAAACTTTACAAGTTTTACCGCCGCCCTTGGCGGAAAGGTGGATCTTTCCGATAAAATCTCTCTTCGTCTTAATTTTGCCAATGGTTTTCGGGCACCAAACCTTGCCGAGCTAACTTCCAACGGCATACATGAAGGCACCAATAGATATGAGAGAGGAAATGCCGATTTGACCAAGGAACAAAATTTCCAAACCGATCTTTCTCTTGAATACCGAAATGAACATCTGGAATTTTTTGCCAATGGTTTTTATAATGCGGTAAACGATTACATTTTTATATCGCCCACGGATTTGGTTATCGAAGATACTCCCGTTTATGATTATTTGCAGCATGATGCCAAATTGTACGGCGGGGAACTTGGGTTCCATTTACACCCTCATCCTTTGGACTGGCTGCATTTGGAAAGCAGTTTTGAAACTGTAACCGGAAAGTTAAAGAGCCATGAATATTTGCCACTTATTCCGGCGAATTCCCTGGCCAATACCTTTAGGGTAGAATTCAAGGATGGTAAAACACGGAAAAACAGTGTCGCCTTTATAACTTTAAAAAACATTTTTGATCAAAACAACGTTGGTGGTTTTGAAACACGTACCGGAGGTTATTCGCTATTGAGCGCGGGTGTTGAATCGCAATTTAAAATCGAAAAAATGCTGTTCACGTTGGGTATCAATGGAACCAATTTGACGGATAAAAAATATGTTTCACACTTATCCCGGTTTAAGCCCGAAGGGATTTTTAATGTGGGAAGGAGCGTGAACGTCAATTTGAAACTGGAAATTTAGGGGGAAGGAAATAGGGATTAGGGAGCTGTGGTTTAAGGGATTTTGGGAAAAGGAGTATAGATTAGGATGTGGGTGAGGAAGACGAAGGCCGCAGGACCCAAAGTGCTTTATCGAAAAATTCCGGTGCTTGCTTTTCGGCGAGCAATCCCAAATTCGGAATGGAGTTTTCAATAATTCCGAGTGTATTGCTCTTTTCGGACAAATACTCTACCTAATCCCATTCCCTGTTTTGAATTTTGGTTTTAAAGTATGGTTTATCGTTCATCTTTTGCGGTTAAATTACCAAATGCAAATGAGGACCCCGTACTCCAACCTACATTTTCGCTGTACCCAATGAGTTGCCCGTTACCTACTTTTTCACCAATTTTCACGGCGGAACCGTTTCTTGCCATACGGAACGTCGCCCGCAAGCCAATTGCTATGAGAAGGAACAACCGTTTTAAAAAAGCCGAACAGGAAGTCGAAATGCAATTTCAATTAGTCATTTAACGGGCCACGTGGATGCCTAATCCATAGAAAGGTTAACTATTTTCTTTCATCAACCTTCGGATGGCTACCCATTGTTTTAGCATATCTCTGGCATCTTGTGCGGGATATCCCAAAACGGTCTTTCCCGCATCTACGTCATTCATAACTCCCGATCCCGCACCAACGGTAGCGCCGGAATTTATGGTAATGTGGTCCTTAATAGAGGCACTACCCCCAATAATCACCCCATCGCCGAGGGTAACAGAACCGGCCAGTCCGCTATGTCCGGCCATAATGCAGGAGCGTCCCAAAACACTGTTATGGGCAATTTGAACCAAGTTGTCAATCTTGCAGCCATCGCCTATAATAGTGGCGCTGAATTTCCCTCTGTCCACGCAGGAATTGGACCCAATTTCAACAAAATTTCCAATTATCACATTTCCTATTTGCGGAATTTTAACCAGGCCTCTGTCATCAGCACTTGGCCGATACCCAAAACCATCGGCTCCAATACTCACATTGGTATGGAATATACAATGGCTTCCAATAACACAGCGCTCCCGGATAACCGTGCCGGACCAGACTATGGTGTTATCCCCGATTATGGTTTCATCAAAAACACAAACATTTGGATAAAGAACTACCCCCTCGCCAATTTCTACATCCTTTCCGATATAGCAATTGGCGCCAATGGTACAGCCCTTGCCAATTTTGGCAGATTCGTGGATCACTGCCGTTGGATGTATCTCGATATCGAATACAGGGTATGAAGGTGAGAACAACTCCAGGATTTCGGCCATGGCCAGATCGACATTCTTTACTTTCAAAAAAGCCCGGTTTTCACCGGGATCCATATTTAAATCCTCCCCTATCAAAGCTGTACACGCGCTGGAATTGGCCCAATACTTCGCATATTTACTGCTTCCGATAAACGTAATTTGATTATTGCTTGCCTTCTGTAATTCTTCGGGACCTTCAATGCGGTGAGTGGTATGTCCTATTAATTCGCCATTGATAAGGGTTTTTATTTCACTTAGGGAGTATGATTTCATTCGTTTTTTTTAATGATTCGGGATTATTGAAGTAATGAGTGAAAAGAGAATCATTAATATTTTAAAATCAAGCTTTTGGAACGTGGCCAATTTGACTTATATATAGTTTTAACCCTAATTTTTCTCAAATTAATATGAGTTGTAAATACAATTCCTGAAATAGAAGCGCCCTAACTTGTGCAATTTTCTAAAGGAATCAGGAAAATTCTGTCAATGATAACCAATTTTTGATAAACCCACCTTGTTCTTTCGGGATAATATCTTAATTGAAAGATAGTTTTGAATCGCTAACTTATGACGATCCGGAAATTTTATGGAAGCTGTGAGAGTAAAACGAGGTTATTTACAATAAGTTGCAAAGGATGGAAAATAAGACGGAAAAAAGTTCTACTGGGTTGTTCTGCTCGTTGATTTCATGAATTGTAGGTTATCAAAAGGAGAAAAAGAAGAATTCGCAGAAAAGTCCAGTTTACAGATATCAAAACCTTAAATCAAATCTACCGTTGGTCAATTCCAGCTGGCCGTTGTCATTGTTTTTTACAACACCGGAAAAGGAACCCGTGAGAACGCCTCCTGAGTTGGTTATAACGGCGTTATTAAAATAGGGAGCCATTGGATAATAGGCTGAAATCAAGTTGATTTTAAAATTCTGGAAAAGATCATTGCCCACCCTGTTTGCTTCAACTTCAAAATAAATGTTATAGTCATTGGGGGCAGATGTTTCCCCTACCACTTTTAAAATACCTCCCTCTTGGTCAATTCTTATTTCATCAAAAACAATGTTTAGGGTTCCTGCTTTCACACTTATTTGACCTTCCACTTCCGGGCCCGTTGATACGGAACAGTCACCAAGACCGTTGATTATAGCTTGTAAACTACCATCGCTATCGCCGCAGGCCTGTTGTTGGGAAATTAAGGCAGCTTTATATGACTTGCAGGCTTGGGTATAATTTTCCTCGGTTGCCGAGTCATAGTTTTGTTTGGCCCCAATGGTTGCCTCAATGGCAGTTTCGCACTGGCTGGGATGGGAATCTGTATTGTCATCATTGCTACAGGCAAATAAGGCAAGAATGGCGAAAATGCTTAAAAGGGATTTTTTTATTGTCATTACTTTTTGAAATAAAATTTAACAGTGAGAATATAAAACGTGTTTTTGGAACTTATATTTCAGTTGAGTCTTTTTCATTTGTTTAGGAAAGGAACACAAGGCAATGGCGCACAAGTAGTGGGTACGGGCGGGAAGCCCGCACCAATGAGAGCCAATGATGAAATTTATCTTCTTTCCATCGCAATGGGTTTTCCAGAATATAGTTTTGTATCCTTTCAAAAGATTTGTCATTTCGAATTATATGGTAATAGGACAAGAGTGCCATTCAAAAAACATATCCCAACCGAGGGGCATTTTTTGTTACAGCCGATTTACAGGATCCTGCGATGGATGAAATGGAATTTTTCCCCATATTCTGAAATCTTTTTTTACCAATTGGTTGTTGTGGATACAGGGTATGCCCTGTATCCACACAACCGGCTTTTCAACCTCATTTAGTATCAAAATGCCATGCTTATAGTTAGGCATTACCACCAATGCACCTAACTCCATATTTTTTGCACGGTTTTTAATTTCAAACCACAGAATATAGGCAATAACCTCTATTGTGGAGTGATCCATTTGGCCATTTGCGATTTCACCAAAATAAAGTTCCCTGTTTTTGGGTTCATATGGTAATAAAATACGCGCCTGTCCAGCGATAATCCCATTGTTGTAAACGGAAGGATTCACTCCGGTATTTATTTTGGAATTTGGCGCCCATATTAAATAGTCATTTCAATCTTGCCTATTTGCCCACAGTTGCGAAGGACACGGGCGGGTACCCCGCGCCCATGATAGCTTTAAATTCAGCAGTTAGTTAATTCAGTATAATCTTTTTGTGTAAAATCCCCTCTTCAGTTTCAATTTGCAATAGGTAGATTCCTTTTTTATACTGGGAAAAGTCAATTTGTTTATTACTAGTACTAAAGATCTTCTTTCCCAAAATATTATAAGCGGAAACCGAAATACTTTGAAAATCGGAGTTGATTATCAATTGTTGTTCTGCAGATAACGGATTGGGATAGACAGTAATTTTTTCCATTTTACTGAAATCCTTTACCGATATTAAACCGCCCTCCATAAAAATAATGTTTGATGGTAATGATTCTCCATTGTTATAACTTGCGGTAACATAATAATTACCTGGCCCATAGGTTACATCTTCATAGTAGGAATCCGTGAAAAAGACCATAAAAGTCTCCTCGTAATAAAGATTATAACCAAGTAATTCCGATTCCACCCCTGTTAAATCCGGGGCATCAAATGTGTAATAATATACGGTATCTCCAGGTTCATAATCTGGACCACAGGACCCTGGCCATTCATAACAAAAGTCAATATTAAAATTGGTAGGGCTGGTAAAAGCTTGTGCAAACGAAAGATTTGAAACTAAGGTTAAAACAAAAATATATAGAAATGTTCTCAAAATTGGTTCTTTAGTATTTAAACAGATGTTCTTAAAAGGTATTAAAAATAGGGTAAAATCCTTAAAAAGTGACAGTTTCTTCAAATTAACTGTCATTATATGGTGTTTTTTGCCATGATCTCCATAGGTTATTTATATTACTTCATTTTTCATTGGATCTCCTCAATCGTTTAAGGACATCCGAGAACGCTAGCGTAAGCATCTCCCTCGTGAACGTTACTCACGGTTGGGGGATACCGGGCATGGCGTCCGCACCAACGGGGGGTATTGGAGTATTTATGGACTAATCTATGGAGTATCTAGGGAGTATCTAGGGAGTATCTAGGGGGTAAGGTCGGCATGGAGTCGGCATGAAGTCGGCTTAGAGTCGGCATGAAGTCGGCTTAGAGTCGGCATGAGGTCGGCTTAGAGGACTATTTTAATTGGAAAATAGGTTAAGATTTTACCTATTATGCAATTCGATGCCGCTAGGGAGTAAATTTAATATCGAATATAATGCAAATGATCAAAGATTCCAAAAACTATTATGAATTTAGGATGTGCTGTGGTTTGGTTAAGGAGTTTAAGATTGGGCTTTATCCTAGTTGGAAGTATTGCGAAGATGGGAAATTTCCCCAAAATAATAATGAGCTTATTTATGGACTTAAAAAGCCAGGATGACCCTTCGGTCCAGGGCAATGTACAGACATTGATCGTGAGTGAACTCATTTTAATTCCCTTTCTCAAAATAAAACCTTCCACACAAAAGTATCCCATTCCATCTGGAAAGGCTTATTCTCGGACTTTTTGCGGCAGCATAATTAAAAAGGGGGTGTCGAAGGGACGATTTGGGAGTTTTTACAGTTGCAGGTTGGAGGTTAAAATTACTAATAGATTTCAATGTGGCTCGTGACGGTTGCCAGGCTCACGGTTGCGGAGGACACGGGCGGGACGCCCGCACCGGCGGGGGTCTTACGTTAATGACAATTTGCCCTTATTTAATATTATGTTTTTTTCAATGGCATAGAATTCTTTTGTACTGCCTTCCTCATAATATACCAAGCGGTACGGAATGAAAAATCCATTCTTTTCAAGAGTTTCGAGTATATTCCTTCCGGCATCTTCTACCTCTATTTCAAATAACATATTTGTTGAAGCTACAGTTTTAGGCAAAAGATTAAATTTTGTTTTGAAACCATCACTAGATATTACTACTTGAACCTCGCCCCAATTTTCAACTAAAAGAGTAAAACTTAGTTTATTCCCCCCTTCATCGCGAATTATCTTGATATTACTTTCCTGCTCGTCACCCTCCAAAACTTTTATTTTTAAAAAAGGTTTATTTTCTTCTTGAATAGCATTTTGTAAAGGCGCAAGTTTTCTTTTTAGGAGATCAAAACTTTTTCCAAATGAAGGTCTTTTTTCATCATTATAAGCAAGACCTTCCAATGAACTCAAAAGATCTATGCAAAACTCTGAAAAATTATTTCGGGACCAAGAAAGTCTAACGGAATTTGAATTTATCTCCGTGTAAGTTACCCCATAAGAAAAAGACATGTGATATGTATTCTTCGTAGTTTGGACAAGCCTCCATCCCGCCCCTTTTTCGGCTATTGTACAATTTCCCTCCTCATCAATATAAATGTCCAAATCCTCAAAAGGTTTTGCTAATGGTATTAAATGATTATTTTCCAAACCCAGTCCTTCATAGTCTAATAAATCAATCTTCCCAGTTAAAGATTCATCTCCCTCATATCTTAAAATCATGCCACCGGAGCATTTATAAACCTCGCTTAGCTTTAATAGTTGTTTTAAAATTGCTTCTTTGTTTACATCTGCAATTTTTAATTCCACTAATATAATTCCACAACTATAATTCGTATGCAATTGATCCGAAAAGTCTTGTATCTGATTGAGCTTTTCTATAACATTTTTTACGTTTGCCTTTGTTAAGCGCGATTTAACTTCATAAAGTGCTATAACATGTTTTGCAGGAATTGCTCTATATTTCCCCTGTTCACTATCATCTTGATTTCCTTCTGTCCATAAGACAGGTGATTCTAGTACATCATAAATTATAATATCATAATGATATAATAATTTCACTTCGGTATATAAATCAGGAATTATATAACCGGAAGTGACTCCAAATTTTTTAGGTAAAAATTCCGATAACAATTTCCTCAAATATGCTTCTACGCCAATTCCGTGAGCAACCTTAACTGGTCGATTTTCATTTTGTTCGAGGATTTTATCATATTCAGTAAGTATATCTTTTCTGTTTCTATAAAATTCTTTCCATCCGTGTTGGCCATAAGTATTTTGCATATTTATCCGGCTTCTTTTTTTAATTATTTCGCATCTTAAGACCTTGTCTATATAGTATTGTATTAAAAAAATTAAGAGTTTGGGAGTACCACAAGCCAATCAAAAGATTTGGTAGCCTTACAAACTCGGTTTAAACAGGGTTTTGGAACTAAATTGCCCGGCTCGCGTTCGATAGCATTCCGTGGTTTTCTCAATCTGAAATGCCGTCATCCTTTTAACAAACACTTACCTTTCTTTGAGTTTTAAATGATGAATCTATCGTTATTTACATTTGTTCCAGCATATTTCTCTTTGGGAAAATTATTACATAATCTTTGCCTCCAAAAGAATTATTAAACTTGGTTTTAATTCTTCAATTAATTCTTAAAAAGCTTTGAAAATCAATTTAATATCTTCTTTTGTATGCGACACTCACGGGCCCTTTGGGGTGCCTGTACAACATTCTTTATTAAGAGCAAAATTACAATAAAGGGTTATATATAGTCCATCAGCTAATAAGTTATTCCCAACAATCTATTGCGTAACCTGAAGCTTTTATATTGATTTATAAGTTATATCCTATTTTGGTAATTCGTACGGATTAGCTGTTCTCCACAATCCCAATCTCCTCCTCACTAAGTCCATAAAGCTCATAAACCAATTGGTCTATTTCAGCTTCGAGGGCGGTGGTATCGGCGGAAGGGTTTTTTTTCTTGGCTTCCATTATATCGTCGACTAATTTGATATATGAATCCTGGTCATCGTCTGATATGACCTTAATCGGAAAATGTCTTAGATCCCTTAAAATCAATTTAGGAAATAGTTTTCTAACCACCTTTGCTGTATTTAGTTGAAAATAATATGACATCAACTTAGAATTCATTAAAGCTAAAATAAACTTCAAGGAAATGTGAACTTGTTCCTTTTCTGTAATTACAATATTACTAAGATTAAACACAAAATCTTCATCTGTATACGCAGCCAAAATTGAATGCGGATGGTTGGAGGTAATTTCCCTTATTATTATTTTTTCGCCTAAATAGGTTCGAGGTTCAGCCAAATGTGGACCACAATGTAAAAAACCACCAGACCAATTTATTTCATATCTAGAGACATCTTTTCCTTCCAAATATTTATATGTTTCGTCATTAAATTTATAATTATAATCAAAGGGTCTGGTCTTTACAATCTCAGGAGTTTGTTTTGGTTTTCCTTTTCCAGTCTGATAGGCTTTTAGTCCAGATTTTATTTCTACCAAATCATCGAGGATGGAAGTGTTCTCTTTTATTTTTAGAATAAAGATGTCTGTTATATCATCAGAGAAAACATTGAGTACTAAATCCGGAGAATTTAAAACGGTACTAGTTTTCTTGTTATGTGCGAAAGTAATTAAGCTATTTTCTCCTATCGAAACTTTGATATTCTCTTCCATCTTTCCTTTTACTCCAAAATAGGCAACTGTTTCTACACTAATGCCTTCAAAGGATTCACCCAAAAAGTTCACAACCTCAATAATTGAGGCATTAGAGAACAACAACTTACGAACCTTAGAAGTTGAACTAACCATTAAAAGGGAATTAGGTACAATCAAACTATAATGTCCTTTAGGTTGAAGAATATTTAGGGTTAATTCGGCAAAAAGAACGTATAAATTAACTTGATAATCGATTCCTTTGAAATTCTCATTATAGTATTTCTTATAATGTTCGTCAAAATTTTCTCTCGCAAACACATAAGGCGGATTCCCAATCACCACATCAAACCCCACAAAATCCCCATCATCATTGAGCACTTCCGGAAATTCAAAGCGCCAAAGGCGTTTTCGTAAATCTTGTTGGCTTTTATTTCTTCTATTTCGGCTTCCAGCTTTTTAGTTTGTTGGGCAAGGGTTTCCACCTTTTTGTTCCAGGCGCTTTTTCCTTTTTGCCCATTTCAAACAGGCTTTGTTGCTGGGTGAGGTTAAAGAGTTCGCCGGAGAGCTTGCGCAGGCGCTTTGCTTTGGGATCGCTTAGGGAAATCTCGCTTCTAAAGTCGGTTTTAATGTCGGCAATAAGGCGTTCCATCGCTCGTTTTTGCTCTTTGTTTTCCGCGTTTCGGTAGGTGTCTACGGCCACTCGGTAGCTATCTATGGTCCATTTGCTGCTTTTTAGGGCTTGCTTTAGGTCGGCATCAAGGGCAAAACGGCTTACCAAGGAGTTGCCACACTTAATGTTGATATCGATATTGGGCAGGGTTTCCAATTCCGTTGGGCTCTTGCCTGCCTGTTGGCTAGGCAGATAGTAGGCACTCTTTAGCAGTTCTATCCACAAACGCAGGCGGCAGATTTTTACCGAGTTCGGGTTGATGTCCACACCAAAAAGGCAGTTTTCAATTATCGTCTGCTTTTCGTGAAAAAGGGTTTCCTGTATGCGCTGGCTTTCTTTATTGGAAGGATTGTATTCAAACAGTTCGCCGTTTTCATCGGTAACGATCAGTTCGTCGTTTACCACTTCCACTTGATATTCCTTTAAGCGCCTGCCGTTTCTATCCTGCAGAATCTTAAGGTCGTTCTTTACGGCGATAATCTCATTGAGTGCCGACACCAAAAAGTGGCCAGAACCCACAGCCGGATCACAAATCTTTAGGCTGTTGATGATGTTATTGGCTTGTTGCCGTGTAAACATTCTGTCGTCATCAATTTGGTCATAAACATCATCCAAGGTTTCAAACAAAGGCCGTTCTCCCTTGGAGGAGTTAGAAGAAAATCCTCCCCCTCCGGGGGAGTTAGAGGGGGACCCATGAGGAAAGTCAGACGGGCTTCCTCCCCCTCTGGGGGAGTTAGAGGGGAACTCATTAAACTTTTGAACCACTGCCTTGCGGATGGTTTCGCGGCACATATACATAGTGATAAAGCCGGGAGTGAAAAACGAACCGTCCTTATAGCCATTTATCTTTTCGAAAATAAGGCCGAGCACGGAGGCATTGATCAGGGTTTTGTTTTCCTCTTGGATCTTTTCGGAACCCTCGCTGCTAAAGTCGTAGGCATCCAAAAAGGCAAACAGATACTCCAATGTGGACAGGTGGCCCGTTCTTCTTTTCCCATTTTGATCCTTTAGTACGGTGGAGGAAATGACGGGAATGGTTTTATCGTCCCTCAAATTGCTGATAAGCAGGGTTTGGTGTTCCAGATCGGTAGGCTCAAACAGTGAGGAGTTGAGGTAGGGCACTTTTTCAAAAGCTTGCTTTACGTCTGGGTTTCTCTCGTCGTACTTACGTGCCAACACCTGAAAGAACAGACTATTGAGGTCGTCGTAGCTCTTTATCTTCTTATAATTAAGAAAAGCGTAGGCATCGTTATCGCGAGGATAGGTAAAGAGTTGGGCTTCCAGCAATTTCAGAAATAGGATGCGGTTCATCCACGTAATGGAAAGTTCCAGCGCCACATTAAACAACCGTTCCTGATGCGTTTCACCAAACTGGCTGGGGCGTTCCATCCGGTTTAGCTTGTCCAAGCTATCCACCTGAATTATGGCGTCCTCAAGGATGCTGCCGGTATTGCGTTCTCCTTCCCTATTGCGGCCTATGAGTTTTTTGCTGCCTTCCTTGGTTTCGGTAAGGCCGATGATGTGCAGGAGTTCGCTGTAAAAACGTTTGTCCAAGGTATTGCTGTCGTTGGCAAAGGGCAGTTTTAAAAGATGCTCGGGCGAAAGCAGTTTAAAGAGGGCAATGAGTTTGTTATCGTCCTTCTTATCCTCGTTGCGCAGTGGTTTTTGATAGTCCTGAAGATTGAAGTAGGTGAATTCTATTTCCTGTTTGATCTCGGCGATAAAAGGCGCGGCGATTTCAGAATAAAAGAAATCCGTTTTAACGCCAGCGAGTCGGCCAGCCTCAAAGTCGGTGAATTGTTTTACAAGGTTTTTGTTCTGGGCAAAGAGTCGGTCAAAAGTATTGGCATCAAAAATAAACCATTCGTGGATGTTGGTAATCACCAGATGTTTTACCTCCAGGTTTTTATGGGTTATTCGCTCCCGCAGATAGTACAGTACCAGTTCCTGAAAGGCTTTGGTATTGAGCTTGGCAATGCGTTGTTCGTGGGTATCGGCCTCATTAAACGGCTTTACCATCTCCGCTCTATTGGTTGGCTTCTTTGCTTCCAGAATAACCCCGACGGTGCTTTTTGCCTTGTCGCCATTGTGGATCACAAGGTCATTGCGGCCTTTGGTATTTACAAAATGATTGGGATCGTAATAGGTCTTTTTAAGAAAGTCAATGACCAGGTTTTTATGGAACTCCTCCGACTCCGCTTCATTGATCCTGTCGAGAAGTTGGATAAGATTGGTTTTGAAGATTTCAATTTCGGAACGGTTGGGTTTTACTTTTAAAAAAGCTTTGTTTAGGGCCTTTTTAGGTTTTAACGGTTTTGGCTGCATTAAAATTGGTATGTGGTGTTGAGGGGGTAATTTAGGGAATTTTTTGAATTCAGAATTCAGAACTTGAAATTGGAAATCTGAAACCAGAAACTTGAAATTATTAACTGCCAGCAAACGGGGTTCCAAAGATTCCAACTGCAAGTTCAGCCCAAATTAAAAAAAGGACAACGAATAAGGCTATACCAAACAGGATTCTATATCGTAAGGTCTTAATATTTCTTAAAATAAATTCAAATATTAATCCTGTCCCACCTAATAAAATACCTCCAACTACGAAATCGAGAGGACTCCAATTGACATCGTTTGTAAATTTCATTGCTATAAGCGGGATAAAAAGTACTACAATTGCAACGGACAAAATGATTACAAGTCTTTTGTTTTTATTAATAAGTTCCATAGTAGCAATTATTTAGAGGTAAACAAAAAAAGGCATCTTTTATAACGGGTAGAATAGGTAATTTATTGAAAACTTATTCTACCAAGTATATTATTTGTCCATAATTTCCATTTGTTGAACTGGAAATAAAGCGGCAAAGAAAGATTCTCAATTCAACAATGCCAGAATTGCTATGTATTAAATTATGGGAGAAAATGTTTAGGTTTTTACCTCGGTTCATTATTTTCGTAATAATCCAATCATCTGCCCAATCCCAATTCCAAAGTAAGTTCTGTCTTTGTTTAATTGGACCATTGGTGAAATTGTAAGTCCATAAAACCTTGTAAAAGGAAATTCTATTTTTGGATTAATGATAAGACTTACTGTATTGTATTTGTGGTAATTCCAAGTGTAGTTTTCTGCTAGAAATCCATTGGTTATCCTTTCCCAGTTCTCAGGTTCCCTAATTATTGTATAGCCTAATCCAATAGATGCGTTTAGTCTTATTGTGCCTTCTTGATTTAATTTGTAAATCTTTCCAATCCCAATTTGATAATTCTCCAACTGGTCATGGGGGTTAGCCAAGTCAAAAAGAAAAGCTCCTATCAAACCAGAGGTATAATCATCCGGTTGGGATTTTGGTTCTCTTATATTTCCAGAATAACCTAATTTTAATGCGTATTCTTCATTATGAACATAATTTACGTTTATGTCAAGTCCAACGTAGTTACCTAAGTTCAATTCTCCAGTAGCATATAGGGCATTCTTTTCATCAAATTGAGCATAACCTATATTGATGTTAATTGAAAATATTAATAGCGCTATTATTCGTTTCATAAGTTCATAAAAATAACCTCAAGGCGAGTCTGTGCATCAACTCCAATTCGGTCTAAAACTAATGAAATCAATTACTATTTGAAGGGTTTTAATATTCAAATCCAATTTACATTATAAAGTATTAATCCGCCAAGTAGAAAGGCAAAAGGCGAGATAAGTTGGAAATAAATGGGTTTAAGATAATCGGCACTTTTCATAGAAAATTTATGGTGTATTTTTCGAGGCACAGCATATAGAACGACAGAAGTTATAAGCATTATCCATCCAAAAATCTTAAACGCTTCGGGGAATATAGAAGAATCCGAGTAAACTATTAAAGCAATCGCTGGGATAAGTCGGATTGTTATTTCCGAATAGTTAATAAGATTTGAACTACCGGCTTTTCTTAATGTGTTCCGCGCTTTATTTGGATTAATAAACATAACAAAGCCAATGAAAATTATAAAAGTTCCAAAAACAAGTATCACGTATTTTGAAATCTCTATTATCATTTTTGAAGTTTAATACCTAGTAGAAGGAAAGGTGTCCTTATGGGCCAAAACCACTGCAAATAAAGTCCCATATTGAGACACACGTCATTTAAGCTTGCTTTTCAATATTTTTGACCCAGCTGTTTATTTCCTTTTTTTATTAGTTGTTATTTTTTTAACAATTCGTTCGATGTTTCCATTAACAATCAAATATTACCATTAATTAAATTCTGAAAACACTAAACAATTGAAGGGACCTTATAGGGGAACAAGCGAAGACCTAATGTTCCAGTACTGTTTTATTTTCAAAAGTAAAATCAGATAGTGCACCAACCAGCGAGGGAATCGCTATTGCAACCATTGTTGTTAGCCCAACTTCTTCTGTAATGTCTTGGTAATTAATTCGTCTGTAGGTTTAACCAACTTAAAAATATCTGCTCCTCCTTTTTCATTTTGCCGTGCCGATTCGTAGGCATTAATGAATCTTTTTATTTCAGTTTTAAAATTATCATCAAACAAATTAGCAAGAGGTGTTAGTCTATTGATAAATATGATTAACCGTTCGGCTAAGGCGGGTGCTGGGTTGCCGTTAAACTTATTTAGATCGGGCTTTAATGCTCTAAATTCATCGAGTAAATCCTGCATTAGTTCTCTTTCTTTCATAATATATATTTTAACTTCATTTGGATTGTTTCTCTTCTTCGAATTCTTGTTATTAAAATACCCAAAAATAAATTTACCAGATACTTTTATTGAAAAATGGAGCTGATATAGATTCTTATATTTCAAGTTTATCTAAACGGTTTTAAAACGCCAACTTTCTTAATTCATAATTTTTCGTATGTTTCACTTTTATAAAGTGCATAACATCATTAAAGACAAAGATGAGACTATTAGCCTATTTTTTACTGTTCTTCCCTCTTCATTTTATCGCACAGGAACAAACAAGTTCAGAAAAATTCTGGACACAATTGCAAAGCCATTGTGGGAAAGCTTTCCAAGGTGAAATTACAGCAGGAGCCGTTGCTGGCGATGGATTTACGGGAGAGAAATTAGTGATGCACGTGCGTTCGTGTGATACAAACGATATCCGGATTCCGTTTTTTGTGGGTGAAGACAAATCCCGTACGTGGGTTTTGCATTTAAACGACGACAAGATAATCAGTCTTAAGCACGACCATCGCAATCCTGATGGCTCTGAAGAGGAATTGACTCAATATGGTGGGTTAAGTTCAAATCAAGGTCTGTCTAATCTCCAGATGTTCCCAGCGGATGCTCACACCGCTTACATTCTACCTGCGGCTTCCACTAATATTTGGTGGTTTACCATAGACGAGACAAGTTTTACATACAATCTGCGGCGTATTGGTAGCGATCGGTTGTTCTCTGTTCGGTTTGATTTAAGCAAAGCTGTGGCAGTGCCTGATGCTCCTTGGGGAGGAATTGAATGAGAATTGAGATTTTCTAGTTAAATCCCAGAACTTATACTTTTTCGAATTCCACTCTTTTGATATTGGCTCGTTCTGCCAAGGTCGCGATATCACTCACAAGGTTGGTATCGAATAATTATGTAATTAACTTAATAAAAGCAGAAATACTCTGTAGAGAAAAATTATCGCGTCCTTACTATTTATCGCAATGGAATCTAAAACCGAATCACGTTTATGATTTATTTGAAGCAGGAAGTTTTCACATCAATTGGCCACAATTGCGAAATTGTCAAAACCAGCATAATCATCTCGTCCGTTCTGTTTAATACGTATGCTCAGTGAAATCGAAGTCGTTCCAGCAGGGATACTTTTTTGGACTGATCCTGATATAGAGGAAGTAAAATGGCCATCTATCAAAAGTATTTCAGATTGGGGAATTTCATCGACAGTTATGGTATAAAACGCTAGGTCGCCATTATCAAATTCAAAGAACTCATAATTAAAGGATAATACTGCGCCGTTCGATGCTAAGGAAAGATCTATAGTGGCAAAAGTAATGGTGGCAAAATCAGCCGTACCATTTCCGCGTTCGAGATCATTTAAATCATTGATTCCCAAAAAATTATTAGTCAAAGTTGTAATATTGCTAAAACCTCCAAGGGAATTGTCCGTGATCCCAAAAAAGGATCTTGTATTATTATCAAAAAAGGCTACATCTGAAGAATATCCCCAAGTTGTATTAAGGTCAAAATTTTGATACAGATTTACATAGCTCACCGAATTGATGCAATGAACGCTTTCCCAGCCGAAACCATTCCATAGCTGTAAGCACCCGGGACTTTCCACATATATCTGGAGCCCAACATCCGAAGGTCCGGCATTTATAGCATCCCGAGCAGCAATATCAGGAACTCGAGGAGGCAGGAACCCACCATAAGTTGTTCCCTCATCGGAAGTACTGTTTATCTCAAGCATTGCCGCACTTGACGGCGTAGTTGTGCCAATTCCCACTTGCGCCATAAGGTTTGCAGCAGACAATAGAATTCCTATTAGTAATAGATTCGCTTTCACGGCAGAGAATATTGAATATTATGAAAGAAAAAATAAGTGCACCAAGAGGAACAAGTGCTAGCTGGGAGAAAGTTCTAATATATTAAAAAATTCTTTAAATAAATGGAAATAAAAGTCAAAAGGTTTTGGAACCAGGAATCAAGAACCAAGAATCAAGAGGCTTGAACCAAGAGCCAAGACTAGAGACCAATGTACGTTCAAAAAAGCCTTGGGCATAGAACTAAACACACCCATTTATTTTTAATGTTTTACTATTCAGGTCTTGTTTCTCGATGCTAGTATTCCTTATGGGGTCTTGATTCTTGGCCCTAACAGTCTCTTAGGGACGGTCTCGGTTCTTTTTCCAACCCTCAGGATTCCAAATCGAAAGTCTCTGAAGGATCCACTTTGTCTTTGTAATCCAACATTCCCTCCCCATCTGCAATTATGGTACAAACGGTAGCGTCGCCGGTTACATTTACAATGGTGCGGAACATATCGAGGATCCGGTCAACAGGAAAGATGATAGCTATCCACGCAGGATTCAATCCTACCGATTCCAGAACAATAATTAGCATTACCAAGCCCGCACTGGGCACCGCGGCCGAACCTATGGAAGCCAATGTAGCGGTAAGTACAATGGTTAGCTGTTGCCCCAAGGTAAGGTCTATCATATGCAATTGTGCCAAGAATACAACGGCCACTGCCTGATATAAGCAGGTGCCGTCCATATTGACCGTGGCGCCAATGGGCAGCACAAAACTGGTAATCTTTTTGTCCACTCCCAAATTTTCCTCCACGCACTCCATGGTTACCGGAAGGGTGGCCGCGCTACTGGAGGTAGAAAATGCCAAGGTCTGTGCAGGAGCCATGGCTTTGAAAAACCCGCGATAGGGAATTCCTTTGACAAATATTTTTAATAGAACCGGATAGATTACAAAGATCATCAGCATTAACCCAAGTAGGACGGTAAGGGAATACCAACTTAACCCTTTAAAAATCTCATACACCTTCCCGATATCATCCCCAGCCATCCTGCTTACCACGCCCGCCAAAAGTGCAAATACAAAGAAAGGGGCTGCCTGCATCACTAGGTCAACCATTTTCAGGAAAACCTCCATGGCACTGTCCATAAAATCGCTTACGGGCTTGGATTTTTCATTGGGTATAAGCAATAAACAAATACCAAAGAATATTCCGAAGAAGATGATCTGGAGCATAAGCCCATTGTCGCTCAAGGAAAAGAAAAAGTTTTCAGGGACGATGTCCACCAAAGGTTGTAAAGGTGTTGTTTCCTTTGTTTTTTCGGCCGTTTTCATCTTCTCCGTAACCGATGCATCCCTTAATTCCCCTTTGGAGAGGTCGGTTATTTTCTGGGCTCGTTCAAAAAATGCAGGATCCTGGAGATAATTGATGCCATCTTTGATTTGCCTGCCTTGGGAAGAGGCCCAAATTTCATAACTTATTCGGTTGTCAATTCTACTTTGTTCATCAATAAGATTCCCGGGTTTAATGGCATTTACCAAAACCAAGCCCAATCCTACGGCAAACAAGGTGGTGGCCAAATAGGCCAACAGCGTCTTCCCTCCCATTCTGCCCAAACTTGCGGGATCCCCAATGTTTGCCACTCCGCTTATGATGGATACCAAAACCAAGGGCACGGCAATCAATTTAAGGAGATTGATAAAAATAGTTCCAAAAGGTGCTATCCAATCGATGGTGAATGAACTCCACCCCATTTTGCTGGAAAGAAGGGCCCAAATAATCCCTAAAATAAGTCCGATGATTATTTTCCAGTGTAATGCGAGTTTTTTCATAGTGGGAAGAAGTCTTGGAAGATTATATTTTTGATGAATTTGGATTTTAGTAGTTTTTTAGAGTATAGGGATGAATTTTTATCCGTTCTAAAGGCGGGTGACTTTGTCCAACAAGACAAAATCTGCCATTACCAAGGCTGTCATGGCTTCAACTATTGGCACTGCCCTGGGAACCACACACGGGTCGTGGCGGCCTTTCCCAATAGCTTCTACCCTATTGCCATCTTTATCTATGGTAGGCTGGGACTGCATTAATGTTGCCACCGGTTTAAAAGCCACTCGAAAATAGATATCCATACCGTTGCTGATTCCTCCTTGTATGCCACCGCTTAAATTGGACCGTGTGGAACCGTCGGGATTAAAAATATCGTTGTGCTCAGTGCCTCTCATTCGCGCGCCACAAAAACCACTTCCATATTCAAAGCCCTTTACGGCATTTATGGAGAGCATGGCTTTTCCCAAAGTGGCGTGAAGTTTATCAAATACAGGCTCTCCCAAACCAATGGGTACATCTTGTATCACACAGGTAATAGTTCCGCCAATGGTATCCCCCTTTTTACGGATCTGCTTGATCAGGGTTTCCATTCTTTTTGCCGTTTCGGCATCGGGACAACGGACTGCATTGTTTTCGATATTGGAAAAGTCCAGTTTTTGGTAAGGCTTATCGATAAAGATCTCGCCTACGGAAGAAACAAAAGCATTGATTTTTATATTTGAAATAAGCTGTTTGGCTAAGGCGCCAGCTGCCACACGACATGCAGTTTCGCGTGCCGAGGAGCGGCCGCCGCCCCGATAGTCGCGGATGCCATATTTTTTGTCGTAAGTATAATCGGCGTGGGAAGGGCGGTAAACATCTTTTAGATGACTGTAATCCTTGCTCTTGGCATCCGAGTTTTCAATAAGGAATCCGATAGGGGTACCGGTGGTTTTACCCTCAAAAATACCAGATAGGAATTTTACCTCATCCGCTTCCTTACGCTGGGTTACAATGGCGGACTGACCTGGTTTGCGACGTTGCATTTCGGCCTGTATCGCATTGAAATCCACTTTCAGTCCAGCAGGACATCCTTCTATAATGCCACCAATGGCAGTACCGTGGGATTCACCGAAGGTTGTCAATTTAAAAATGTTCCCAAAGGAATTGCCTGCCATACATTGGTTTTGAACAAATGTAAACTTTCACATGGAAATATTCAAAAATGATTTTATAAAGGGGATGTTTTGACACAGGACTTTTGGTTGCCACGACATTTTGGAACAGGATATTTTGAATGCGTGAGCGTTCCAACATCCAAATCCTCCCTCGTTTCGGGCGCCGCACCGGTCGTGGTTCCAACCGTCACAAAAGATAGAAAAAGGTTGTCTAGAAAGTCAGTTATTCTATTTGAGTCTTCCGGTTACAAAGAAGATAAACACAATCGGGGATTACCGTGTTTGGACCTAAAGGGCTCGATCTTCAATTAACCTAAACAAATAGAGGTGCTGCTCTTTAAACAACCCTGTTGAAAATATTTTGGGCAATAAAATTAAATTGACTGTGCTCCCGCCTCGGCAACCGCGTGATCATTTTCAACTACGCTTCCGCTTACGCCAATAGCACCAATTATTTCGCCATTATTATTTTTTATCGGGATTCCACCCGGGAAGGTAATTAACCCACCATTGGAGTGCTCAATATTGTAAAGTGAACCTCCAGGTTGCGAAAGTTCGCCCACAGAGCCTGTATTCATATCAAAAAAACGTGCTGTCTTTGCCTTTTTAATGGAAATGTCGAGGGAACCCAGCCACGCACCATCCATACGATGAAAAGCCACGAGATTGGCGCCAGCATCCACCACTGCAATATTCATTTTCGTATCTATTGAAACTGCCTTTTTCTTTGCTGCATCAATAGCTTTTTCTGCTTGTGCCAATGTAATATTCATTTTTTTTCGATTTATGTAAGGAGACAAAGATAAAATAGATCAAAAGGATTTTACTTACGAAAAGAGTTCATGCACTTATGAAAAAAGGTCAAAATGAAGATATTCAAACTTAAGGTTTAACCTCGCTGGGACAATAGCCAAATTTATTTTTAAATGCGATGCTAAAGTTGGATAGATTATTATATCCTAAATCCAGATATATTTCAGAAGGTTTTAGTTGTCCCTGGGCCAATATTTCCTTGGCTTTTTCGAGCCGGTTGTTATGTAACCACTTGCCTGGCGAAATGCCATATTCCTGTATAAAATGTCTTTTAAAGGTTGAAAGGCTCATATTGCATAAAAAGGCTATTTCTTCCAGTTTTAAATTGGATTGTACTTTACTTTCTACTTTCCTTTTAAAGGAAGAGTTGTTACAAGCAATAAGGGAATGCAAATAACGTTCAAATTTTCGGCCATATTTCTGAAGGAGATACAGCATCAATTCCTCAAACTTTACGGACAGAAGATTTTCCATAAAAGTGGCAGGAGCGTTACCTATAGTTGAAAGGGAATTTATATATGAGCCAATATAAGCGTCATTTGCAATGATAAAATAAGGAGCTTCTTTCACTACATCCTCCCTATTTTCCGTATGTTTTTCTAAAAAATCCTTTAATCTTTTTTCTGAAAAGAAAAGCAGCTTGCAGTTGTAAACCGTATTGGCATCAAGTAATTCCGTCCATAGCCAATTTCCTTTTTTAAGAAGAAGGGATTGGTCTGGATTCACCGCTACAGAAGTTCCGGCAAAATATACCTGCTTTCTTCCCTCCTGCAAAAAACTGAACATATTCATCCCTAGGTTCACCTTGCTTTTTACCACATCATTGGTCATTTTAAAGTCATAAAAGAATAAATCCGGAGGTTCCTTATTACCGTCAAAGTAAATTTGGGGAATGTTTTCTATTGGCATACCTCAGAATTAAGATTGTGAATGGATTCCAAACATATTGCCTTCGGGGTCCTGGGCTAAAACCATAAAACCGTATTCGCCAAGGGACTTCTTGGTCTGTATTATTTTTCCTCCGGCATCTTCAACTCTACCCTCTTCAATGCTGCAATCGTCACTGGCAAAATAAATCAAAGTAGAATTTCCGCCAGATTTAAACCCTTCCATTTTTACGAGTGCCCCAGTGGCGCCTTCGCCATCCATCTCCATTGGAAAAGACAGCATTTGCATAGTACCGTCAACTGCCGGCATGGGCATTTCCTTCATTTCAACTTTTAATACTTCCTCATAAAACTTTCGTGCCATTTTTATGTCATTGACATAAATTTCAAACCATACCACGGGATTTCTTATTTTCATACAGTTAAGTTTAGGAGCTCGAGATAAGACTTAGGCATTTCTGCCTAACTGTAAATATACTAAAAGGGTTGAAGTATTAATTCGTCCCCCATGGAAAAGGCGGGATAGGATTAGTTTAAGTTTAATATTTCCCTATGGTTTCAATTCTGGAGAGTTGACTGTAAAGTTGTGCTTACTATCCTTTTTTAATATGGTATTCCTTTTTCCTCAAACAACGCGTTCGGGTTCAAAGGTTTATTTTTTAAAGCAGTGCATTTTTTAAAATAGTCACAGGATGTAAGGCCTCACGACCTGTGCCATCCAAAATTTGATGGCGACAGCTAGTTCCATTGGCAGCAATTATAACCTCTTCGGAAGTTTTTCTAACGGCCGGGAAAAGTTTTAATTCCCCTATTTTCATGCTCACGTCATAATGTTCCCTTTCGTACCCAAAACTTCCTGCCATCCCGCAGCAGCCCGAGGGAATGATTGTGGGTTTATAGTTTATGGGCAGGTTTAAAATATCAAAAGTCACTTTTTGATTGCTAAGGGATTTTTGATGGCAATGAGAATGGATTTTGATATTTTTTTCCTCGGAAGTGAATTGGACGGCACTTATTTTCCCCTTGGCAATTTCATTTGCCAAAAACTCCTCTATCAAAAATGTGTGGTTTGATATCTTCTGCGCATTGGTTTTGTCGTTTGCCAATCTTAAATATTCATCACGAAAGGACAAAATCGTGGACGGCTCAATGCCTACCAAAGGTGACTTATCATTTATTTTTTCTCTTAAGAATTCGATGTTTCTATCCACTTCCGTTTTAGCTTCCGCCAAAAACCCTTTTGAAATCAAGGCTCTTCCCGAATCGAGTCCGTCAACCACTTCTACCGCATAACCCAAACGAGAAAGAAGGATATAAGAATCCATTGCAATTTCGGTATCCAAATAATTACTGAATTCGTCCACAAACAACACTACTTTCCCAATATTGTCATCAATATTTATTTCTTTATTATTTTCAGGAATAATGCTCTGGAGCATTTGTCGGAAAGTTTTTGTTGAAACTCTTGGCAAAGATCTTTTTGGATGCACACCACCAATTTTCTTGATAATGGCTGAAGTGAAGTAATTGGAATACATCCAATTGGTAACTTGCGGCATTTTGGAAGCAATTCTATTTAACTCCGTACTTTTTGCGAAGAGTTTCGTCGCCAAAGGAATTCCGTTAGTTTTATTGTATTGATATAAAAATTCGGCTTTGGCAGTACTTATATCCACATTGCTCGGACATTCACTGGCACAGGCTTTACAACTGATACACAGGTCCATTACTTCTTTTAGGTCTGTGGAGTCAAATTTATTGGCAGCTTTGTTGTTGGTCAAAGCTTCCCGCAGCATATTTGCCCGGGCGCGGGTACTATCCTTTTCATTTTTTGTGGCCTGGTAACTGGGGCACATGGCACCGGCGGCATCGGCACCTTTCCTACAGTCCCCACTACCGTTACAGTTTTCGGAAAGCCTAAGAATACCCAAATAATCATGGAAATCCATTAAGGTTTCAATTTCCGGTTCCCTTCTATCGGGTTGATACCTTAGCTTTTGGTCCATCCTGTAGGCATCCACAATTTTCCCCGGGTTGAAAATGTTCTGTGGGTCGAATAGATGCTTAATATGTTTAAGCAAGTCATAATTTTTCTGCCCAATCATCAGCGGAATAAATTCTGCCCTTACAATACCATCTCCGTGCTCGCCAGAAAAAGAACCCCGATATTTTTTACACAGCAAGGCGACATCCCGAGTTATTTCCCTGAAATATGTTACATCTGCGCCTTCCTTTAAATTTAGAATGGGGCGTAAATGCAATTCCCCTGCACCCGCGTGGGCATAATACACCGCATTTTGGTGGTACTTTTCCATGAGGGTGGAAAATTCTCCAATAAACGATGGCAGATCGTCCAATGCCACCGCTGTGTCCTCTATACATGCCACCGCTTTTCGGTCACCAATCATATTTCCCAGCAACCCGAGTCCTGCTTTACGAAGCTCCATAGCCATTGCAATATCGTTTCCTTTAAGCACGGGGTTATGGTAGCTTAGCTTGGAAGTGTTTAATGATTGCAATAAAGCTTGAGTCTGTTTTTCCAGATCCGCTTCGGAATTACTCCGTATTTCCAATAAAAGAATAGCTTTGGGATTGCCTTGTACAAAAAAGCGATAAGGCTGATATGTTTTGTTGTGTTTGGTACAATCCAAAATAACATTGTCCATCATTTCACAAGCATACAATTTGTGCTGCATTGCCACTCCCACATCGTTCAGACAACTTTCCAAATCCATGTAATGTGATGCGACCAAAGCGGTAAAGATTGGTGGCAAGGGATCGAGACTTAGCGTTATCTGGGTAGTAAAAGCAAGGGTGCCTTCGCTGCCGCACAAAAGTTTGCACATATTGAATTCCTCGGCATCTACATCTTTAAAAACCGAGGTATCGATAAGGGCATCAACCGCATAACCTGTATTTCGTCGATGGATTTCGGGCTTGGGAAATTGACTTCTTATTTCTTTTTGAACATTGGTAGAAATAAGTGCTTCATTTATTCCTTTATAAATTGCTCCTTCAAGGGAATTTAAAATGGTGCGATGATGAAACTCCTCTTTGGAAACTTTTTCAAAAACCACTTCCTCTCCGTTGGAAAGTATTGTCTTTAATTTTAAAACCTTATCCCGGGTTACGCCATAGCGGATTGAGGTGGTGCCACTACTGTTATTTCCCACCATTCCACCAATGGTACAACGATTACTGGTGGAAGTATTGGGGGAGAAAAACAAATTGTGTTCCTTTAAAAATGCATTTAACTCATCCCTGACCACTCCGGGCTGCACGGTAATGGTTTTTTGTTTGGCGTTAAAGGCTAGGATTTTGGTAAAATACTTAGAGATGTCCACAACAATACCATCACCCACGCACTGCCCCGCCAAGGATGTTCCCGCGGCCCGAGGAATTAAACCAATCCCATTGGTTTCGGCAAACGAAATAAGCTGTTTGATTCCTCTTTCACCAAAGGGATATGCCACGGCTATAGGAATGCGTCTATATACAGAAGCATCAGTAGCATAAATGGATGTGTGCAGTGAATCGACATAAAATTCGCCGTTGAATATTTTTTTAAAATCGTTAAATCGCTGCTGCATATGGTAAGGTAAAGTTATAGATTCTTAACAATTATTTGTGGAATGAAGTTAAAGGATTAGCACCACATTAACGCTTGCCAATATCATATTGGGCTAGTTTTGCCCAATAACTAAATCAAAATTATGAAAAAGTACATTTTTTTATTTCTTCTGGGAATAGCATTTGCTTTTCAGGGAACAGCTCAGGAAATTGCTAAAAATGCCATTGGTATTAGAATTGGCGATAATGACGGTTTTGGTCCGGAAATTAACTATCAGCGTCATATCGGTGACAATAACCGTTTGGAATTTGGCTTTGCCTGGCACGACCATAAACACCACGATGCCATAAAATTTACCGGAATTTACCAATGGATCTGGAACATCGACGGTGGCTTTAATTGGTATGCGGGTCCGGGTGCAGGATTGGGAATTGTAAGTTATAAAGACTATGATGACCATTTTGATCGTGGCTCAAAACTGTATGCTTTTATTACCGGCGATATTGGTATTGAGTATAATTTTGATATCCCGTTGATGCTTTCCCTTGACTTGAGGCCTCAAATAAATATGGGCTATAGCGATGACCTTAGTTTGGATTTTGGACTGGGAGTTCGCTATCAATTCAATTAGTTTAAACTATAAAATATAAAATGCCCGTCAAAAAGCGGGCATTTTATATTTATGGATTTCATTTAAAACTAGGCGTATCCGACTAAGATGTAAGACCGCTTCGCTATAAGACCTAAGAGATAGACTTGCTCCATAATATCCTGATAATTAAGTTAAATTGATTAAGCATGCTTTTTAACTATTAAATTTCGATGGGAAACTAAATAGCAAGCTGTCACTTAATAAAAAGGTTCTAAACAGCCATTTTCATTGACTCAACAGAACTTTGTAACGTTTTAACCGGACACTATTGATTTAAAACCAACACTTATTTAGTATCCAAAACATTCAGATTATTGTTTAGTTGGTTCTGAAGTGCCAAACGATATAAGTTTTCATATAAGGGAACTACCTTTTTAGTATCATATACCATCGCTGACTCTATGGCTTGGAGTTTAAATTTTTGAAGGATTTTATCCGAAGAAAGTATTTTAAGTGCATTTTCTGCCATTTCTTCTACATCCCCTACCTCACTGAGATAACCGCTTACCCCGTCAATATTTACTTCTGGCAAACCACCTGTATTACTGGAAATTACGGGAACTCCGCAGGCCATAGCTTCAAGTGCCGCAAGGCCAAAACTTTCCTTTTCGGAGGGAAGGACAAATAGGTCGGTAAAGCACAGAATTCTGTCCACCTCATTACTATTCCCCAGAAAACGAACTTTTTCAGAAATACCCTTTTTTTCACATAATTTTTCGCAAGCTTCTCTTTCCGGCCCCTCGCCCACCATGATTAATTTGGCAGGGATTTTTTTCTGGATTCGGTCAAAAATCTCGATTACATCCTTGACCCGTTTTACTTGCCTAAGATTGCTTACATGGGTTATAATCCGCTCGTGAGGCTCTGCCATTAATCCGCGTTGACAGTTGGAAATCGAAGATATTTTCTTCGGAATATCGATAAAGTTGGGCACTACGTGAATTTCTTTTCGAATATCAAAAAGCCTAAGTGTATCCTCCTTCAAACTTTGGGAAACCGAGGTGACAATATCGCTGTTATTGATACTAAATGTTACTGCGGGTTTATAGAAAGGATGGTTGCCGACCAGGGTTATGTCGGTTCCGTGTAAAGTGGTCACCATTGGAATAAAGATATTTTCCTCGGCGAGCATTTGTTTTGCCATATAACCGGCATACGCATGCGGAATGGCATAATGCACGTGGAGCACCTCTATTTTGTGCAGTTTTACCATATCCACGAGCTTGCTGGAAAGAGCCAACTCGTAGGGTTGATAGTGAAATAGCGGATAAACGGGTACAGTTACTTCGTGGAAATGAATATTCTTGGATAAAAGATCCAATCTAACTGGTTGCTTATAGGTGATAAAATGGATTTCGTGACCGTGTTCGGCAAGGGCCAATCCCAATTCGGTTGCCACTACTCCACTCCCGCCAAATGTGGGATAACATACTATCGCTATTTTCATATTTTTGGGATATTTGTAAAATGATATTCCTTTAATGGGCGATTGGGATTTATAGTAATTTTTTCCAATTGTGATCTGGATCAATTTCCACCTGCCTGCCGACGAGTTTAATTTCCTTTAGTAATCTATTGCCTCATAAATGGCCTCTTGGATTTTGCTTCTCAAATCGCTCTTAATCAATTTCCTGTTTTCTGCATCGGGAAAAGTTCTATTGGATAAAAAGACATAAACAATGTCCTCTTCGGGATCTGCCCAAGCAAAAGTACCCGTAAAACCACTGTGCCCAAAGCTAGTCATGGAAACACATCCACAAGTGGGTCCGGATGTACCCAACTGTGGTTTGTCAAAACCTACACCGCGCCTAACGCTTTTATTGCAATAATAGCACTTGTTGAATTCGTCAAAAACCTCAGGTTTAAAATAACGCTTGCCCCCATAAAATCCCTTCCATAAATACATTTGCATTATCTTGGCAACATCATTGGAATTGCTGAACAATCCTGCATGTCCACTTACCCCGCCCAGCATGGCAGCTCCTTGGTCGTGCACGTAGCCCTGTACTTTCTGGTCTCTAAATATATTATCTTGTTCCGTTGGCGGAATATCGTCTTTGGAAAACTTTGTCAGGGGCAGATAGGTAGTGTGGTCAGCTCCCAGGGATTGATAAATATGTTCTTGGACGACCTGTTCTAAAGGCTGCTCGTATTTTTCTTCAAAATATTTCTTTAAAATGTAATAAGGGAGATCACTATAAAGATAACCTTGATGCGGATTTAAATCACTATCCCGAATGGTTTTATAGATGGTGTCAATATAATCCCGACGCATAAAAAGGTTTTCTGCAACCTTCACATTATAATCCCTGGAAGCCAGGGGTGAATAATATTCAGACGAAACTCCTTTTTTTGAACTGTTTAAAGTATATCGATAAAATGGAATCCAGGCTTTAAACCGTGCATAGTGGGAAAGCATTTCCTTTACGGTAACATTTGCTTTGTTGGAATGCTTATACTCCGGTAGCATTTCCGAAAGTTTCGTGTTCAGGGATAGTTCATTTTTATCCACTAATTCCATTACCAAGGGCAACGATGCCAAAATCTTGGTCAATGATGCCAAATCGTATATTGTGGAATCCTCGACGGGTAATTTGTTGTCATATTCATGGAATCCAAAATTTTTCTGATATATCACTTTGCCCTTTCTAGCAACTAGAATTTGTGCCCCCGGAAACATTTTTTCCCGCATTCCTCTCTTCGCCAGGGAATCTATTTTAGAAAGTTTATAGGTATTCATTCCCACACTTTCGGGAGTTCCATATTGTAACCGTCGCAAGGATTTGGTATTGAGGTTGGTGTTCAATGGAAAATCTTTTCCTAAGGAGACAGGGAGAATTCCTTTGGCCTCGCGCGCACCAAAAATGAGTTGTGCAGAAAGTTCCTGTGAAATCCTGCTGTTTTGGTAGGACATGATAATTCCTTCAAGATTGGCAGTAGATTTCAAGTCGAGCATAGCATACGGCCGCGCGAAAACGTCAAGGATTACCGTGGTAGTCCTGGCAATTTCGTAAAGCCAGACGATTTCCTTATCGCTGAATTCATATTTTTTCCAAGGTGTTTCATTGGATCGATGGAATCCTACAATTACGTAATTGTACTCCTTTAATTTGGTAATATAATCAGCCAGCGAATTTGCTTTTACCCAGGTTACATCCCCATACTTTCTCAATTCGTTAAAAAAGGGTTCTCCAGAGTCATCACCTAGGTTCACGTAAGCAATACTTTTGTTTTGAAGATCTTTGATAGGAAGAATGGCCTTGTCATTTTTAATAACTGTTAGGGCATTTTCCATTGCTTCCTCATAAAGGGCATCATCATTAACCGTATTAAGGTTTTCAACTAAAAATGAGGTGTTTACCGGTGTATAATGGTTTAAGCCCACTTTATATTTGGCATAAAGAATTTTCTTGACCGAACTGGACAATCTTTTTTCGGTGATCACTTGGCTTTGATATGCGCTCCTTAAATAGTCCACTGCTTTTGGAACATCTTCGGGAATCAATAATACGTCGTTTCCTGCCAAAAAGGCTGCAAGTTCTATTTCACCCGGCTTTTTAAAATTGGAAGCGCCTTTCATATTAAGGGCGTCGGTAAAAATAAGTCCGTTAAATTCCAATTCATCCTTTAAAAGCCCACTCACGATATTAAAGGATAATGACGATGGCAAACTAGATTGTGGATCCAGTGATGGCACATTTAAATGCGCTATCATCACACTGGCAAGATTTTCATTTATTAGCCTTCTATATGGGAAAAGCTCAAGCGTATCCAATCGCCCTCTTGAAAAATCCATAGTGGGTAGGGTCTTGTGACTATCCATGTCTGTATCGCCATGGCCTGGAAAATGTTTTGCACTGCCAAGAACTCCTGCGCTTTGCATTCCTTTTAAAAAGGCAGAGGATTTTTCGGTTACATTATATTTGTCCTCACCAAAAGAGCGGTTCCCGATAATAGGATTTTTGGGATTGGTATTGATATCAACCACTGGGGCAAAATTGATGTGCACTCCCAATCGTTTGGATTGTTCGCCAATGCGCTTCCCTATTTTTTCCACAATCTTGTTGTCCTTAATGGCACCAAGGGTCATGTTCCAAGGAAAGGCATAAGTAGAATCCAACCGCATGGCCAATCCCCACTCGGCATCCATGCCAATCATCAAGGGTACTTTGGAAAGTTTTTGAAACTCATTGTTCAGTTTGGCCTGACGCATAGGTCCACCTTTTGAAAAGATAATTCCCCCCAAATGGTATTCGGTAATCAGGTTTTTTACTTTGTCAATTTTTGCCTGTGGATCACTGGAAAAAATATCGACCATAAAAAGTTGGCCCAGTTTTTCCTCGAGAGTCATATTGTTATAAATACTGTCCACCCATTTTTTCTGGTTCTGGAAATCCGATTTCACGATTAGCGGACTTTTTTCCTGGGAAAATGCAGCGAACGAAAAGAGAATGGCAAAGCCTATTACAAATAAATTCTTCATAAACGAGAAAGCTTTTTTAGGATAAGAATCTACTATGCCAGCTCTCTTTTGCAGGAACTTCCCAATTTTCCAGATATTCAGCTTTTGTATTCACCAGATTGTTGAAAACGATGGTGTTTTTGGATACCGATTTATCCTTTGCCATCTTTTTAAAATCTTCAAGAGTTTTATAGGCAATATAATCCCCCGAATAAAAGGTTACATTCATCTTGTCCAATAAGTCTATTCCAAATTCATCCTGAAGTGAAATAATGAAATGTACACTGGCATCTATGCTGCAGCCGGATGCAGAAGCATTGGCCTGATTGAGTCCAATAACAATAAAACGGTTGTACCGGACCTCCACTGCAGCTTCCAACGCTGCGCCATGGGCGGTCCATTTGGTTAAAAACTCGTTCGTTTTATCTATAATTTGGGAAACCTCTTGGTCACTCAGTTTTCTGTTTGCCTGATAGATCCATATTCTTGAATCGTCGGGTAGGTTTTTGAATTCTGTCAACATTATATTTTCTTTCTTTCTTGTTCAAGTGACCTACAATGCAAACAGTTTTGCACCACCTAATTAGGTAGCGTAAAACGGGCGTACCCGTAGGTCATAATTTTTATTGTAGTAATTGATAATGATGGCTCAGGGAACCCAATAAAGTTACCTTTATAAATCTTCTGCACTTGCTATCATTTCGGCAATGTCCATTACATTTACATTAGCCTCCTGGTTAGTGGCTTTTACGCCATCGGTCAACATCATCATACAGAACGGACAACCGGTAGCAATTATTTCAGAAGATGTTTCCAATGCTTCCTCGGTTCGTTCCACATTAATATCCTTATTACCTGGTTCTGGTTCCTTAAATACCTGGGCACCACCAGCGCCGCAACACAATCCGTTTTTCTTGTTGCGCCTCATCTCCACCAATTCAACATCCAGTTTTTTCAACAAGTCCCGCGGGGCTTCATATTCTCCATTGGCCCGTCCCAAATAGCAAGGGTCGTGGAAGGTAATACGTTTTCCCTTGAACTTCCCTCCTTCTACTTTTAATCGACCTTCATTTAAAAGTGATTTTAAGAACTGAGTATGGTGCATAACCTCATAATTCCCTCCAAGACCAGGATATTCATTCCCAATGGTATTAAAGCAATGTGGGCAGGCAGTAACTATTTTTGTAATACCGTAACTGTTTAAAGTTTCGATATTGGCCATTGCCTGCATTTGGAATAGGAATTCGTTTCCGGCGCGTTTTGCAGGATCGCCGTTGCAGCTCTCTTCGGTTCCCAAAACGGCAAAGTCAATATTGGCCTTGTTCAGCAATTTCACAAAAGCCTTGGTTATCTTTTTTGCCCTATCATCAAAACTTCCTGCACAGCCCACAAAAAAGAGCACTTCGGGCATCTTGCCTTGGGCTGCGTATTCAGCCATCGTAGGGACTTTAATAGATTCACTCATATTTTATATATCACCTTCCAAACTTTAATCAAAGTCCAGAAACCATCGGTTTAATTTAAATTTAATTTAAAAGTTGAAACAATAAAATTGAAGAAAAAACATCAATTTTCCTCGCTCCAGTTCATTCTATCCATTTGATTATACGGCCATGGAGCACCGTTGTTTTCTATATTGGTCATTGCCACATTCAGTTCCTGAGGTGCAGCGGACTGTTCCATAACCAAAAACTGACGCATATCCATTATAATGCTCAATGGATCGATGCTTACGGGACAAGCTTCTACACAAGCATTGCAGGTAGTACATGCCCACAGTTCCTCTCTTAAAATATAATCATCCAACAATTGTTTTCCGTCTGGAACAAACTTGCCATTTTTATCAATATTTCTACCCACTTCCTCAAGTCTATCGCGGGTATCCATCATTATTTTTCTTGGAGAAAGCAATTTACCGGTGATATTTGCGGGACACACACTGGTGCAACGTCCGCATTCTGTACAGGTATAAGCATTCAGTAATTGAATTTGGCTTAGATCCATCACATCGCTGGCTCCAAATTTTGCTGGCGTCTGTTCGGCATTTTCAGCAGGAGCGGCAAAGGGATCTACATTGGGGTCCATCATCATTTTTACTTCGGCGGTAACTGAAGCAAGATTTTTGAATTGCCCTTTTGGTACTACCTTTCCAAAATACACATTCGGGAATGCCAAAATAATATGAAGGTGTTTGGAAAAATACAGGTAATTAAGGAATATCAATATGCCTACAATATGTAACCACCAGGCACCACGTTCAATGGCGATGAGCGTCCCTTCGGGAAGACCATTAAAAAGGGATGCTAGAAATTGGCTGATTGGAAAGGCACCAGCTTGTGCATAATGGGCAGATCCCATTGCTTGAAGGGATTGATCCGCGCCGTTCATCACAAGGAAAAGCAACATCAGGACCATTTCAAAATAAAGAATAAAATTGGCATCGTTCTTTGGCCAAGCAGTCATTTCGCGCGCCCAGAAACGTCGCACACGTTGGATATTTCTTCGGGTCCAAAAAAGAATTACTCCCACCAAAACCAAAAATGCCAGTATCTCAAAGGAGGCGATCAAGAAATTATAAAGTCCCGAAGGCAGGAAAGTAGAAAATACTCTATGTGTGCCAAAAAGTCCATCTATAACTATTTCCAGAACTTCGATATTGATAATAATAAATCCCAGATAAACTATGATATGCAAAAGACCTGGAATAGGTCGCACCACCATTTTTGACTGGCCCAAAGCAATCCGGAAGACGTTGCTCCATCGCTGTGCCACATGGTCGGAAGCATCTACATTATGGCCTAACTTGATATTCCGGATAAGTTTTCGAACATTAACCGTAAAATAACCAATCCCAGCGGCAAGAAGGATGAAAAAAATTACATTAGGAATATACTGCATTGCTTAAAGGTCTAGGTTGTCTGGAGATACATATTCTTTTTGCTTTCTGCCAAATACGGAAATATGTACATAACGCTTTGGGTTCAGTTTTACATCTTGCAACAGCTCGGCAAGTTGTCTGGAAGCTGCTTCCAGATTTCCGTAGAGTTCGTCGTCCTTCAGAAGTTTTCCCATAGTGCCCTGACCGTTTTCAACACCGCTTACAATAACATTCATTTTGTCCACCACATTTTGTAGATCGCTTGCCAATTTGCCAGTTTCAAGTTTAGCGAGGGAATCTGTAAGTTTATTAAGATTGCCGGCAGTTTTTTCCAGTCCGGTAAAAGTATTATCCAATTTGCTCGAATTGTTGGCAAGAATGTTGTTAAGATTCTCCGAGACCCCAGAAAAAGAATTCAACGTAGTATTTAGATTTGCAATAGCTTCTTTTAGGTTTTTTCGCGTATCCCTATCGACAATATCGTTAACGTTAAACATCAGGGTATCCACGGTCGCTAAGGTATTGCTGACTTTTTTCTCTAATGGACCTAGAGCCTTGGTTACTGCAGATAGCATACTGTCCTCCGTATCTCCGGCTAAGGTATCTCCACTTTTGGCCATATTACGGGCATCATATTGCGGATAAATGGCAAGTGATTTTCCACCGATAAGTCCTGCACTGTAAATACGAACGATACTGTTTTTGGAAAAATCGAAATCCTTTTCTACCGTAAATCTTACGATAAGACTTCCTTTTTCGTTAGCGAATTTGATATCCTGAACTTTGCCAACAATAAGACCGTTGATAGTAACGGGAGCTGCTATGGCCAATCCTTCAACGTTTTGGTATTTTACAAAAAATTCCCGGTTTTTCTCCAGGAGATTTGTACCCTTTAAAAAGCTATATCCAAAAATCAGCAATAAAATAGCGCCGATTGCAAGGATGCCCGTTTTTACTTCCTTAGTTAGTTTCAAGAGAATGTTTTTTAGGTTTGGACAAATTTAAGGGATAAATATAATGAATGCCCACTAATTCGGTTTGGATTTTAACAAGTCCGAAAGATTTACCTTTTTCCCTCCCTTATATGCCACAATATAGGCCGAGTTATAACCTCTTTGTCGGGCGTGCGTTTTCATCAGTTCTATTTTATTGTAATCCGAGGTGCTGCCATAGTAATATTTGTACAACCCATCTTCCTTTGCCCAACTCACTTCCTTAAGGCCTTTGAAATTGCTGGGTTTGGTATCCAGCTTCTTTCCGCTAGCGGCCAATTGAACTTTAAAGGTGATATCTTTATAGATATCCTCTTTGGTTTCCTCTATGGCCTTCTCCACTTTTATCTGTTCTATTTCCGGGCTTTTAATCTTTAGATTGGTGTTTGCCTCGGAAAGACTGGATATATATCTGGATATTGCGTTGCCAATTTCCCGCGCCATTTCGGCTTGTCCTTTTTGGGAATTTAGGTAGGCACCTTCTGTTTTATTGGTCAAAAAACCTGTTTCAATCAATACACTGGGCATATAGGTATTGTGAAGCACCCAAAAGCCGGCTTGCTTTACACTTCTATCGTTTTGCTTTAAATTATTGACAATATTGTTCTGGACTAGACTTGCCAATAGAATACTCTGATCCAAATATTCTTCCTGCATCAAAATCATACCGATCAAGGATTCGGGAGCCTTTGGATCAAAGCCGCCGTATTTTTCCTCATAATTCTCCTCTAGATAAATCACTTCGTTCTCCTTTTTGGCCACCTCAAAGTTTGCTTGGCTTTTATGAAGACCCAATACGAAGGTTTCGGTTCCATATGCTTGGGAACTATGGGCATTACAATGCACCGAAACAAATAGATCGGCATCATTGCGATTGGCAATTGCCGCCCTTTCCCGCAATTCCACAAAAACATCCGTTTTTCGGGTATAGATTACTTTAACGTTAGGAAGCTTTTCCAGAGTAGCCCCAACTTTTAAAACAATATTCAGCGCAATTTCAGATTCTTTATAGGCCCGATTATGTCCCGTATTACCTGAATCATGACCACCATGGCCAGCATCCAGTACAACTATAAAAGGTTTTGTCGGATTTTCAGCGGCATTGGAATTTAGGGTTGAAACTAATAGGGCTAAGAGAATAAAGGAAGAAAATTTAATAATACGCATAGCTCTCTAACGGTTGATATTACTGATTATTATTTATAAAGGACCTAGAATCTAGATAGCTTTGCTCCTAGAATCCAAACAGATTCGATTTAAATTTGGGAAAGGAGATCTAGAATCCATAGTCCATTTTAGGGTTAATTTCCTAATTGAAGGTTCATTTTTATCCTTTTCCCGAAAATCTCATTAAAAAAAACGTACCCAAGAAAATATGTTTAATTTTGAGCGTTTCAAATACTGAGCCAAATCTACAAAATAATCGTATCGGAGCATTGCAGACCCACAAGCTTTACTTAACAATCTTTTTAACATGCCTGCTTTTCTGTGGTGCCTTTTTGCATGCCCAAGAAATCCCTTTAAGGAAAGAAACCAATCTTACTAGAACGGATAGAAACGATTCCATAAATAAGGCAGATTCTCTTGTTGTGACCCTAAAATCTTTTCCCGAATTGAATGAAAAGGTCCAAGACACCGTTAAGAAAGATTCGGTTATTGAAACCAGAGAAACCTTGGCGGACATTGTTGAATATTATGGCGAGGATTATGTATATCTCAATCGGCCAGAGAAAAAAGTATATATGTATAATGAAGCATACATCATATACGAGGATATGCGCATTGATGCGGGAATGATTATTCTGGATTACAACAAAAATGAAGTTTACGCCAAGGGTATCGACAGTGCAGGGATCTATAGTCAGCGGCCTGTTTTTGTTCAAGGAGCCAATAAAGTGGAACCTGATTCCATTAGATACAATTTTAATTCAAAAAAAGCACTTGTTTTTAACAGTCGGACCGAGCAGAATGGTTTTAACGTGTTGGCCCAGATCACAAAGAAAGTGAATGATTCGGTAGTTTATCTTAGGAACGTCCAATTTACTACCTCAAAAAATATCGATGATCCGGAGTATTATTTTTACACGAGAAAGGCCAAATTTATTCCGAAGAAAAAAATAGTTACCGGCCTTACCAATATGTATATCGCCGATGTACCTACACCCGTGGGGTTGCCGTTCGCCTATTTTCCGCTGAGCGAAGATAGAACCTCAGGGTTTCTGATTCCTTCCATAGGAGAAAATAACAACAGAGGCTTTTTCTTCCAAAACGGGGGATATTATTTTGCAATCAACGATTATCTGGACATAAGCCTATTAGGGGATTATTACACGAATGGGAGTTACGCCCTTCGTGGGGAAACTACCTATGTGAAAAGATATAAATTCCGCGGGAATCTCAGTGCGCGGTTTGAGAGTCTGGTAGAAGGGGAACGCGGTTTCCCCGGATATCAAGAAAGCAGTATCTATAATATTCGTTGGACCCATTCCCAGGATACCAAGAGCAATCCCAGTTCAAGATTTTCCGCATCGGTAAACTTGGGGAGCAGCAAATATTTTACAGAATCCATAAACCAGACAAATAATGCAAGTGCGTTAGTAAATACGCTGAGTTCCTCGATTTCCTATTCCAAAACCTTTGAAGGCGATCCGCAGGTAAACTTTACACTTGCCGCCACTCATTCACAAAACACGCAGACCGAGCAAATTTCCATGTCGTTGCCCAATCTGAACGCAAACATGTCCCGGGTATATCCTTTTGCGCCAAAAGATGGATCTAAAAAGGGTATTATTGAAAACATCAACTTCCAATACAACCTTTCCGCCGAAAACAGGATCAACACAACCGACTCCCTGTTTTTTAAACCAGAGATGTTCACCAACGCACAAGTGGGCGCGCAGCACAGTATTCCGGTTTCTACGAATTTTAAAATCCTAAAGTACTTAAGTGCTACCATGGGATCCAATTATCGCGAAACCTGGGTTTTGAAATCCACGAGAAAGTATTATGATGAAAATGCATTCAACGGACGCGGCGGCATTGTTCTAGATACAGTTTCGGGTTTTGAAAGCTATAGAACCTATGATTTTTCCACAAGTTTGGGTACAACGCTTTACGGTCTGTTCAATTTTGGACCCACAAATAAGATTCAGGCGATTCGGCACGTGATGCGGCCCACAATTGGGTATAATATTAATCCGGCCTTTGATCGCTATTATGACGAGTTCCAAATCCCGCTGACTGCCGAGGAAGCGGCAGGGGAAACCGTTCAGTATTCCCGTTTTGAAAATACTTTGTTTGGTCCTCCGGGCAGGGTTTATTCCAGTAGCATCGGTTTGGGATTAAGCAATACCTTTGAAGCCAAGGTGCGTGATCGGGATACCACTGCACTGGAGCCAAAAAAGGTTATTCTTTTGAACAACCTCAATTTCAGCACTGCCTATAACCTTGCGGGAGATTCCTTGCAATGGAGCCCTGTTCGATTCTCGGGAAGCATTCCCGTAGTCCCGCGTCTTGATTTTAACTTTAGCGGAAGTCTGGATCCGTATGCCTTGGACAACAACAATAGAAAAATTGATGTTTTCAATATTGACAATGGCGGAAGTTTATTCCGATTGACCAACGCCAATGTCAGTATCAATTATTCCTTCTCCAGTAAGGATTTTGACAAAAAAACCGTGCAAAAAAACCGGTTGGAAGATGACACCTTCCGAAATGGCGGTCGTCCGGACGACCTCTTTGGGGAAGCAGCAGATATATATGACGGCCGGATTTATGAGGATGAATCTCCCGAAGACGAAGAGGCACGAACCAATGTGGAATGGTATAATTATAAAATCCCTTGGGATATCCGGATGGCCTATACCATCACTTACGGTAATGAGAGACGACAAAGTGAAATAAGCTCCCAATCCCTGATGTTCAGTACCAATCTTTCCATTGCGCCCCGCTGGACGGTTGGTGTTTCCTCTGGATATGACTTTAAAAACCACGGGGTAACTTTAACGCAGTTCCGTTTCCAACGAGATCTGGAAAGCTGGCAAATGAGTTTTAATTGGACCCCAATAGGGAGCATCAATACCGCCTGGTACTTTTTTATCGGAATCAAATCATCAGTTCTTAGCGATATCAAATATGATAAACGCCGTGAAAGCGATAAGCGCCTTTAAAAAGTGTAACAATATTTCTTTCCATTACCCATCTGGAAAGATCAAAGCATAATTATCTAAAAATAAAAAACATGAAAAAAATAGTATCCACTTCCTATGCCCCCGCTCCTATTGGTCCGTATAACCAAGCTATTTTAAAAAATGGAATTCTCTATACTTCTGGTCAAATTGCTATAGATCCACAAACCGGGGATTTGGTTTTGAACGATATTGAAACCGAAACAAAATTGGTGATGGAGAACTTAAAAGCCATTCTTGCTGCTGCCGATATGACCTTTGAGCATGTTTTGAAAAGTACCATCTTTATCAGCGACATGGACAACTTTGGCGCAATCAATAAAGTTTATGGATCGTATTTTAATGAGGCCACGGCTCCTGCCAGGGAAACCGTTCAAGTTGCCAAACTTCCTAAAGCCGTGAATGTTGAAATTTCGGTAATTGCCAGTTTATAGGTTGGGAAAAACGGGTCCTTTTTTGCGTAGTTTTAATTTCTTTTTCGCTGTTGTCCCATTGATATTACATTGAGCCTGTAAAGGTTGGACCAATAAAAAATTTCCAAGAAGTTCCTAAAAAAGGATCTGTTTTTTCAATTCAATAGGGAACAATCTGGATATTACGATTTCCCATCCTTTATTTTAGAAACGTCATTTTTAAATGCGTTACGATTTGGTCTTGGCTCCTGATTCTTCGAGTTAAGCGGTTTTGATCCTTTCCTAGGACAACACTGTTTCTTATTCTATAAACCTTCCTACATCTAGCTATCCACTGCTAAAGATATGCTTGATCCTTTTATTTAAGATTATTGATCTAAATATTTGAAAAACAGCATTCTTTAATTTTGAGGACACATTTTCTATCCTTCCATTTCATTTCAATTTTTTTCAAGAAAATGAACTTGTTTTTGGTGTCATTTAAGGGAAGTGATTTTTATTTTTTATCAAAATGAAATCTTAAAATAATATTAAAATTATATATTTGAACGATTTCAACCCCTAACCAATTTTATATGAAAAAAAATAATTCCCTCCTTGCAATTTTACTTACCCTATTATTTCTTCTACCCGATTTTACAACTTTTGCCTGTACCCGCCTTGTTTATAAGGGGAAGGATGGGCTATATCTTACAGCGAGATCTATGGATTGGAAAACAGAAATTCCGCCAAATCTTTGGATTTTGCCTCGAGGCATATCAAGGACGGGGAAAGTAGGTCCCAATTCGGTTAAATGGACTGCCAAATACGGTAGTATTGGCACAACTGCCTGGGATATTGCCACCGCAGATGGCATGAACGAAAAAGGTTTGGTGGCAAATATGCTTTGGTTGGGAGAATCAACTTATCCCAAATATGAGCAAAAGAGTGATAAAAATGGATTGGTTGTATCGCTATGGGGGCAATATATGCTGGACAATTTTGCTACCGTTGCAGAAGCCGTGGAAAAATTTGAGAAAGATAAAATAATAGTTGTTTCGGATATGATACCCGGTACGGATATGTTTACTACGGTCCATTTGGCATTATCAGATGCTACCGGTGATAATGCAGTTATGGAATATGTAAATGGAAAACTGTCCATCCATCACGATCGGTCCTATAATGTTATGACCAATTCGCCCACCTATGACAAACAATTAGCATTGAACGAATATTGGAAGGAAATTCCTGGAGCCGAATTTTTACCCGGCACCAATAAGGCGGCAGATAGATTTGTAAGGGCTTCCTACTATCTTGATGCCTTGCCTCAAGTTGACAATACAAGGGTAGCAGTGGCTTCGGTTTTTAGTGTTATCAGAAATTGTTCGGTGCCTCTTGGCATCACCACGGAAAACCAACCAAATATTTCCTCCACCCGATGGCGAACCATTTCCGACCATAAAAATCTTATGTACTATTTTGAATCCACCACTACGCCCAACACTTTTTGGATCGACCTTAAAAAAGTGGATTTTGATGCCAAAACTCCAGTAAAAAAATTGGCTGTGGACGGTATTCAGACTTACGCGGGTGAAACTTCCGCTTTATTTGAACCTACAGAACCATTTGTGTTCTTTGGATTGGATTAATTTTCCAAATGCAGGAAAATTCTGAATGGTAAAAACCGTTTCACAACAAACATGAGACGGTTTTTTTCATTTAGGTCCTATAGCAGTTCTCAAGAGTTTTTTGTGATCCTCATAAATCTTGACCCAAATAATCGTAAATTGTTGAGCACTTTTTGAATTTCGAACTATATGAAATATGGGTTACTACTTTTTTTGTTTTTAGGGGTTTCAAAAACTGGTTTCGGGCAGGATTTAAATATGGTGATCGAGGTTAACGATAAAACAATTATTTCTGAAATTATGGGCGCTTATCTAATCTTTAAACATAAAGATGGAACCGTGACAAAAAACCTGGTGGGTTATCGGCCAGGAAAATTGGTTTTAAAACCCGAAGACTGGGAGGAAATCAATAACCCAAAAACCAAGGCTATTACGTTCGCTTTTGATTATTATCCTTTTACTCTGCAACCACGTCATAAAAAACATTTTGATGTTATTATGGAAAAAATGCATTTTGAGCAACCCTATCTTGTTTTAAAAGCATATAATCTCACAATAAGACGGTTTAGAAATAAATACGGCTGTCTTACGGACGCCTCCTATATATACGAATTGATATATCCCGAAAGTGTAGCTTTAAAACCCTGCAATTAAACACCTCTTCACTGATTATAGCATACAATTATTCGCCAGCTTCAAATAGCCAAAATTACTGAAGCAATAATTCCAGAAACCTAGAGGCAATATTTCCAAAATACATCAATATCCAGGTAATGTTGAAATTTCAGTCCCTGTTAAAATTTGATTGTTTATTCAGATTTTGATTCTTGTCGGAAAAAGTGAGGAAAATTACTCTTGAAGAGCAACCAGCTTTAAAAGGGGTATATTAACTTGTATTGATGTTTATTACATTGTATCGCTACCCAATTTCCAACTGCTCCTTTTGTAGCGCCATAACCTCCATTTTGGCTTTTTCCAAATCCATACTAAACTGAAGTTTATTACCGATTACATAGTTTGAGATCAATTCTCTGTAATGCTCGATTCCTTCCAATAAATTTGCCGCAAATTTCTCCCAACTTTTAAAATCCCGAGGTGTAGGTGTGAAGGTCTTTTCAATTTCCTTTTTTAGATAATCGATGTATAAACCTATTTCGGTTACAAACATGGAGGCTCGATTTGGGTTTTGCATAATGTTCAGGCGTCCGTAAATATGATCTGTCATTTGCTGGAGGGTCGTAATAGCAGAGAAATTGACAATATTGGGACCGGGACAAATAGTTACAGCCTCTAATTTCTTCAAAAATGGCTGATTGTATTGTTGTGGAGCTGCATTACTGAGGCCTATGCACAAACATTCCTTGGCCAATACATCATCCACCTGTTGCTGATATTCCCGTTCTGATAGATTCAATGTTTTGAGCTGCTCAAGTTTCAACTTTTGATATTTAGTGGAAGCGGTACAAATGGGGGTATCAGTAAATTCTGTATTGGATTCCAGAAGTTTTTCTGTGCAGGGGCTGCCTGGTTTGTTTTTCGCAATCCTGTCCAAACGTTCAATTTCGGCAGTAGTTCCTTTCAAATAATTGAATTCAACTCCTAGTGGTGAAGCTTTACTTCTAACCACATCTTTTTCTTTGGCATCTGCTAATAGTTGAAGGGTTTTTTCATCCACAGTGGTGGCTTCCGGACACAATAGAAAGGGTGTTCCCCAGCCTGTGCCATCTACACCATAATAGTTTTGGAGCAATTGATCTTCCTCATAGGTGCCAATTCCCCCTTGAACGGTAATTTTTATGGGATGTGGTTTTTTGAAAGCCGATTTTCCCTTGGCTACTATGGCAGGGTTATATAGCTCAAATTGGCTGTGGATTAATTCCTTCTTTTTCTCTTTGAATTCCTGAAGAATGGGTCCCATTAATATCCCTTGCGTAGCGAATACGTGGCCACCGCAATTGAGACCGGATTCAATTCTGAACTCACTTACCCAGATTCCCTTTTTTGCCAGGTATTTACCCTGTATTAATGCGGAGCGGTAATCGCTCACTTTTACAATTACTTTTTTATGGAATTTCCCCCACTCATAAGCATCAAAAGCAGAAAACCCTTCCATATAGTTGTATAGACGTGGATTCATCCCTGCGGAAAGAACGATTGCAGAATTGGTCAGTTCACAATCCGCATAGCCTTTTAAAGCGGTCAATGCATCGGATCCATTTTCAATGGGCTGTTTGTTTTTATTCAATTGGTCCTTGTCCACTTTGGTCATAATATTGACTTCAATAGCACCTGGAACTATATTGTTGCGAAGGAAATCTTCGCTGATTTTCTTTTCCTCGGGATCGGTTAACGAAAACCATTCATTGTATTTCTCCTTTAGAAAACTATTATTGGGCAACATTTCAAAATATTTTACAATATCAGAACCTGTCTCGAATGCAGATGTTTTCAATTTTTCCACTTTGGAGCCCACAATCCGCTGCATCAAATTGAGGTAATCTGTAACACGCTTTGACCTTGAATTTTCTTCTTTTGCAGGAATGGGCAAATAAGGCTCCTGAAGCATATCATAATAATACTTACGCATTACTTCAATTAAATTGTCCTCAATAATGGAAATTGTGGAGGAAATTCCAAAATGGGCAACTTTAATAGGAGAATCAATTGTAAAGGCTATTCCCATAACAGGAATATGAAAGGTGTGCGGGCTGAGAGTCTGCATTTTAGATAGATTGGTTAAAAAGGAGGTAAAGATTATAATACTATAGTCAAAGAAATATGACGGCCGTCATAAATTAAGATATTTTAATCTTAATAGAGTCATTTTTCTATTCGGTAGCGCCTGATACTGCTCTTTTTTCTTTTAACCCACTGATAACAAATCTTTTTATTAAAATGTACTAAGCTCCGACTAGAACGGATTAATTCTAATTGAAACAATTACTTAAAAGCAGAAAAAGAAATTATGTTTGCATCTTAAAAAACTATAAAATATGACAAAAAAATTATTCCTCCTTGTAACTTTAATAACCCTATGGACCCACTCCTATTCCCAAAAGCATCAAATTTCTGCAGGAATGGGATTGGCTAGTTCTAATCAAATTCTGGATGTTTTTGAATCCAGCCTAACATTCCTATTCGTTCGTGGTTCAACTCTAAATGAAACCAGCCAATTAGGTGAATTTAGACTTGCCTATGCCTATACTCCTCAAGAAAGATGGCATTTTGGAGGCTCTCTCTCCTTTTCCCAAACAAAGTATGATGTAATCCACGATCAACTTAAACACGGGGAACAGACAAACAGTTATTACACGCTTGCCGCCGAAAGTAGTTATACCTATTTTAAAACGGAAAAGTTCAATATGTATGCTTTATTAGGTGCTGGAGCCACTTTCCGAAATTCAAAACAGGTCAATTTTTATCTTGGAGATGATGAAGATATGAGCGATACTCTTTTCAATTTCCAAATCACTCCCATTGGCGCGAGCTATGGAAAGAAATGGGGCGGTTTTGCGGAGTTAGGTTTTGGATATCGTGGGATCTTTAGTTTTGGTGCATTTTATAATCTTTAAATAAACTTAATGGAAGACTTTGCCTTAGCACTAGTATAATTTTAAGTGTTTCCAGAACTTTGGACCTGTCCCATCACTTCGCAAAGCGCCGGGCTTTAAATAACATTCCTCACCTCCCGATTACTATCGGGAGGATTGCAGGATTTTCTCCATTATCCCTCACACGTGTAAAACCTTTACGTTGCGTTTTAAATTCTGATACTCCGGCTCGGGAAAATGATTCTCAATAATTATATTTAATTTTGGGGGGGTTGAGTTTCTCAAAAGTCGATATTGCCTTACTGCTTGGTTTTTAATATCTTTAGAAAAACCTAAAAACCTTTTCTATGAAAACCAAACTACTTTTAGCATCTTTTATTCTCCCCTTTAGTATGCTGGCGCAGGCGCAGCAACAAGGAAAACAAGCCTCCTTAAATCCAGATGGCACTTTTTCCGTTGAAACCATAGACTTGCCCTATAATTCGCAACCCCGTCAAAATTCAAATTTTGACCTATTGTGGCGCTATGGGAATGTGGCCGATATGACTTTTAAAAATACCCGTGGTGTTACACTTGCCGATTTGGATAATGATGGCAAGGAAGAAGTAATTTATGGTATCAAAAACACGCTGTACGCTTTTAAAGGAGACGGTAGTATTCTTTGGCAGCGTACATTAAGTGGAGTAATCACTCTACCACCCACTGCAGTGGATCTGGATGGAGATGGAAGTGTGGAAATTGTGCTTAACACTGGCGGCGTACCTCCAGCTGGTAGGGTTTATTTAATGGACGCGCAAGGAAACGACTTGCCTGGGTGGCCCCTAAATTTTGAAAACCACTGGATGATCAATGCACCAGCAGTGGCAGATCTAAATGGAGATGGCATTATGGAAATTATTACGGGAGAACGGATAAGTAGCAATGTGGGGCACGTTCACGCTATAAAAATGGATGGTACACCCATAAATGATAATTGGCCAGTTACTATCAATGCCACTCCTGCTTTTACACCCTCCATTGGTGATGTAAACGGAGATGGTGAACCTAACATAGTTATTGCAGCGTCACAAGGAACTATGTATGTATTTAATATGGAAGGTGAAAATATTCCGGGCTTTCCAGTTACCACACCCAATATTAGCTATTCCTACCAATCTCCCATTCTGGCAGATCTTGACGGCCAAGGGAAACTAAGCATCATAGGTAGTAACCATGGGGACAATCCCGGATTTTATGTTATGGAATATGATGGCACTTATAGAGATGGATGGCCTATTCCTTTAGAAGGATGGACCTACTCTCCGCCAACGGTAGTAGATTGGAACGAAGACGGAATGCTGGAAATTTTTATGTCCGACCGACTTACCAATATCGATCGTTCCCCGCGTCCAACCATATACGGTTTTGATCCCGGTGGAGAACTCTTGCCCCATTTTCCCATAGATGTATCTGGAGGCACAGAAGGTGTTATTAGTGTAGCTGATGTCAATAATGACGGAGTAATGGACTTAATTTTTCCTAGCACCATTACAGATGATGATGGCTACGGCTATATTCACGCCTATTCTATGGATGGAAGTGGTGCGGTGGACGGATTTCCTCTCCGACCTTTTGGATTTACTTTCATGAATGGTGCAGTTTTGGGAGATGTAGATGGCGACGGCCAATTGGATATTACCTATAATAGCTATACACTATTTGATGCATCGGGTATTGATTCGACTTGGGTGCAAGTTCGAAATCTTAATGTTCCCTACAATCCAGATAAAATTTTGAGAAATGGTTATAAAGGGGATAACACCAGAGATGGGCTGGTAGCTGAAGATGATGTGATTGGTATTGCTAACAACAATTTACTTCCTGGGATACGTATTTTTCCAAATCCTTCTGAAGGGATCTTGCGATTTAATTTAGCTACCTCAATTCAAAATGCTTCCATTTCTCTCTATTCTATAGACGGAAAATTAATTTATTCCAAAAAAGAAACATTGAGCTCCTCCACTACTCTAGATTTTAGACATATGGCTAAAGGGTTGTATATAGTCAAGGTTTCTGATGGCAATCGCAATTTTGTAGATAAGTGGGTACTTAACTAATATTATTTTATGTAAAAAAAGCTGGACCTTTATGAGTGTCCAGCTTTTTTAAGTTGGTAAGAGTAAATACTTTCTATGGATATAAGAATTCGCAAGATTTATTTTAATAGACCTGCAGCATTATTCCTCAATCACAAAAACTATCGGCAACAAATAGGCAATGGTAACCGGTTTACCTTTCTGTTCCCCTGGAACCATCTGGGGCAAAGACATTAAAATTTTTAATGCTTCTTCCTCTAAGAGAGGATGTGGACCTCTAGGTTTAATTTCGGAAATCCAACCATTCTTATTAATATTAAATGAAACTTCTATCCGCTGTCTCCCCTTAAGGTTTAAATTCTTCGCAATATCCAAATTGAATTTTTCCCCTATAAATTCAGAAATGTTTTTGAACATACATCTTTTTAATTCCTCATTATTCGAGAGCGATTCACAACCGGGATAAACAGGGACTTTTTCAATTAACTCAAAAATATCCTCCGCTGGATTGGGAGAATTCTGCGACGTAACGGTCACACCCATAAAAATGATCGATAGCAAGAAAAGAGATTTCATATTTCTAAAAATTTTTGGCAATATAACATTTCTTATTTACCCAGGAATTTGAACAAAGCTCAGCTCAAAGTTATGGAGAAGGTGTATTTTCTTAGAAATCCTTTTTCTTTGCAATTCTCCAGATAAAAAAGGTGGGAATAACTACCCATAATACCAGCATAATGGAGGAAAGTATCAATCCAAAATTGGTTCCAAAAAACTTCTGGAACACTGCTCCCGTATATCCCAGCAAAGCAGATATATCCAATTTTAAAAGTATTAATACTCGTGATAAATCCACAGGATTGAGCATTGTGGCTACTAAAGAGAATTTATCCAGAGGATAATCCTCAAAGTAAAGGAGTGACATCAGGAAAATCCCGTCATAAATAACAGCCATAAAGAGCCACAACAGAATGGCATAACCAAAGCCTTTGATTCTATTTTCATTGGATAAGGCTATTACAAATGCCAAGGCAGTGAATATAAATGTAAGAAAAGCGCCTGTTACCAATAATAGTGAGAAATCCCAAATGGCACTACTATTGAAAATTCCGTAGAAAACAAATGGCAGTCCCAGACCAATGATCAGGCTCATCGCAAGTGACGTGGCCACTCCAAAATATTGGCCCAAAAATATGGAACTTCTTTTAATAGGTTGTGCCAAGAGCAGTTCGGTAAATTCGCGGGAGTTATAATAATACATCACTCCAAAAATGGTCCCAATCAAAGGAACCAAAATTATAATAACGTTCATCAGGGTTATAACCGCTTTGGAAAGATCATTGTTCAAAAACAAGAGAACAATTCCCAAAAGCAGGTAAAACAAAAAATATACGTAGCTCCAACGGCTTCGCATTAAATCGTAAAAACTGTATTTTAATATTTTAAGCATAACTGGAGGATAAAATGGAGGCTATAGCATGTTCAAAATCGGGTTGCTCTGTTTTGGATTTCAGTTCGGGAATACTTCCTTTGAAATAAATCTTCCCTTCCAAAAGAAATACAATCTCATCCGAAATTTCTTCTACAAAACTCAGGATATGGGAAGTAACCAAAATGGTCTTCCCTTTTTGCTTTTCTGCGAATATCAAATTCTTCAACCGCAGATGGGAAATGGGATCAAGTCCGCTGGTAGGCTCATCCAGGATTACCATTGGACTGTCAAACATAAAAGTAAGCACCAGGTTTACCTTTTGTTTAGTTCCCCCCGAAAGGTTTACCAAGCGTTTGTTTAAAAAAGGCTGCAGTTTGAAAATCTCTATCAGTTCGGCATCATTGGTAGATTGTCCGGATCGTAGATCCTTAATCATCGCAATGAGCTCGTTAACCTTAAGGTTTCCGGGGAAATTGGCTATTTGGGGGAGATAATCAATCTTCTCGCGGTATTTATAATTGTTTTTTAAGGTTTTCCCATTGATGAAAATATCACCCGAATCGGGAAGCACCATGCCCAAGATGGATTTGATCAATGTGGTTTTTCCAGAACCATTGGGACCAAGGATGGAAAATATCCCACCTTCATTTATAGAAAGATCGATGCCTTTAAGCACTTCATTCTTTCCAAATTTTTTATGTAAGTTTTTAATTTCTATCATGGGAAATAGGTTTCATTCTAGGGTTTTCATCCAATAGATCGTCCGGTGTAAACACGGGCGAAACTTTTTCGGAAAAATCAATGATATCTATAAACAAACTGCGCATCAGGATAATGGTTTCCGGTGTTCGGTTTACGATATAGGAAAAAAGTTTTACAGGTCTGTATGGCACATCGCCAATTCCATTTCTATCGAGATCATAGCCTGTGTAATTGCTCCAATAATTATTGTCGAATTTGTTGCTATTGATTTTTCCCTTGTAGGATATATCGAAGGAATTGTATAAAAAATTATTGTCGATAATCTCATTATCGTAACAAGCGCCTTTTACTTTCAAGGCATAACCATTGCTGACAAAATCATTATGGGAATACAATAAGCGGTTGCTCCCTTCCACGGTAATGCCTACGGTATTCTCAAAAAAAGTATTGTTTATTAAATTAACGTCGTTCACTTCTTTTAAAAGCATCCCGTAAGCCGCCGTACCCCAATTTTTTTTGATCACATTGTTTTTCACCTCCATAACCTTGGAGAACATCAGGGCGATTCCTGCGCCATTTGTTTCAAAAATATTATTGGTAACGTGGTTGTTATTGCTGAACATAAAGTGAAGTCCGTAGCGAACATTGTTCTTGCTGAAATTGTTGTCGATATTGATATTATCCGAAAATTCGAGATATATCCCATCCCTTACGTTGCGCACATCGTTCCCAATTACTTCCACATTTTTGCAGTACCAGAGATGGATTGCGTTCCCCGAATTGAATTCGGTGACGGCTTCTCCCCTAACTTTATTGTTTAGGACTTTGCCGTAATTGCTTTTTTGAAGATATATTCCGAAGAAAAGCTTTTCGAGCTCTAAATTTTGAATAAGGAAGTTGGTACTGTTTACTACCCGAACGGCAGCATAATCGGTGGTATAACTAACGCCTACATTAATAATCTTGAAACCGTCAAGAGTAACGTTATTGGCGCCAATTGTAATTATTTCGCCCTTGGTCTCTCCATCTATTGTTGGAAGGCCCTCCCCTATTAGCGTCAGGCTTTTATTGATTTTTAGATTTGCTTCTTTGTAAACTCCTTTTTTAACCAAAATGGTATCTCCCTCCGATGCCTGTTCAATAGCTTGGGCGATGGTTTTTACTGGGCAGCTTGCACAAACCGTAATGGTATTGGACCATAGGTTGGAAGTAGGCAACAATAGAACAGCGAAAAGAAAAAATATATAGTGTAGGTTTTTCAAGATTTTGGAATTTAATCTAAGTGTAGATTGTAAAAAGGAAATTTTGAAAAATGTTGGGCGGCAGAAAGTTAATCGAAATGAAATAAAATTTGACAGGTAATTTAAGAGGAACTCCAAGGAATAATATAGGTTGCCGCCCTGGAGTTCTTCTTAAACCAAAGCATCAATGTTTTAGATGCTTCTGGATTTCTTCCCAAGTAAAAACCTTTCCTGTGAATTTTTCTTGGTTTTTTTTGGCGATGGATGTGTTCTCAAAGGCTGATAGATTCGCCCCCATCGGACTTTGGATCTGATCGCTCACCAAATAACTTGCTGATACGGCGTCCATAAGTTCTCCAGGTTTTTCAAAATCGGCTACCAAGTATAGGGCTATGTCATCCTCCTTCATGTTTTCCTGAAGGGAATGAACCATGCACTCAATTGCGTCATATTTATAAGCTTTGCCTTTTCCGGTGACCAATTGGGAGGCGTGCTGATTATCAACTATGGTCATTTCGCAATAGTGACAAGCGTCCGTCCCGTATTCTATTTTTTGAGGGCTTACCTCACACGAGGTCAGAAATGCAGCCAGTAAACTTATAAGAAAGAAACGTATCATAATTTACCTTGTTTTAAACTCGTTAGTTTTTAATTTTTTTATATTCTCCCTTTCCTACAAAAAATGCAACCACTGTTAACATCATTCCTGCGAATATCATATAGGCACCGGTTCCAGGCCAAGAATCGACGTCAAAATTAAGCATTTTCTGATAACCTAGAAGTGGCGGTTTGTAGGTCATAGGGGTGCCATCAGGATTAAGTAGTTTCATAATCGCTTTGGGATCCAGATCGGTTCCATATTCCACTAGCCATTGGTTAAAATCGTACATTCCCAAGAGCCCAAGGATGGACATCACAATAAACCAACCCAAAAACCATTTGTAACTTACTTTTCCAAAGAATCCTAGTAAACCAATAATGACTCCTAAGGCTACCATTACCCCAATTACTTTTGGAAATACATCAAATTCCCACATTTCTTCTACCTTCGGAATGGTTTTCATCCCGATGTAGTGGTTAAGCCCGTCGATATTTTGGATATCGAATTCCTCAACTCCTACAATTCCTTCAATATAGATATCCATTCCAAGCGGATCGGGGTATTGGGGAGCTCCCAACATAATATTCCACAACGGAAATTTAAAAAGTCCCAACAATAGCAAGGAGCCAATGATCATTATTATTCCTGCTTTTTTCATTTTATAATTGTTTTATCTGCGCAGAGACAGAGCGCTTAGACTTCAGAAGTTGTATTGATAGGAAGTCTAAATTTATTTTCAGAGAATGTTGATTTCATTGCCGTGCAAAGCTTGCGAGCGGATTTGCTTTGATTTTTATAAAAGACGGGGGAAATCAACAACCCCCCGTCTTTACCGAAAATACCATTAAACCACTAATTAGTATTTCCACAACTAAAAACTTCTTTTAATCTTCACCCAAGCTCCAAGATAATGGGATGCTGGAATCAGCAGGACTTACGCGAACATACCCCTGCATTTCCTGGTGAAGTGCAGAACAGAAGTCGGTACAATAGAATGGCCAAACCCCCACTTCTTTGGGCTCCCATACCAATGTTTCGGTTTTACCTGGCACAATAAGCATTTCGGCGTTATTTGCTCCAATTACTGCGAAACCGTGCGGTACGTCAAAGTCTTGCTCGTGGTTTGTAATATGGAAGAACACTTTGTCTCCTACTTTGATACCTTCAATGTTGTCTGGGTTAAAGTGGCTACGGATCATATTCATATAGATATGAACTTCTTTTCCTTCGCGAACCACCTTAACATCAGCATCAGAAAGTGAAGCGTATGGATGCTTGTTCTCAGCCAATTTAAAGATCTTTCTGGATTTTGGGGCTACCAACTCAGCAGGAATACCGGCTGCATAGTGAGGCTCTCCAATGGTTGGGAAATCCAATAATAATTCCATTTTCTCACCAGAAATGTCAAACAACTGTGCTGACTGGGTAAGCTCAGGACCTGTTGGCAAGTATCTGTCTTTTGTAATTTTGTTCAAGGCTACAAAGTATTTCCCGAAAGGCTTGCGGGAGTTTCCTCCAGGAATCATTCCGTGACCCACAGAGTAGAACACGGGCTGACGATCCAATACTTCCCAAGTACCCACTTTCCATTTTACTACTTCAGAAGAGATAAAGAATGTGGTATAGGCATTTCCTTTATCATCAAATTCGGTATGGAGTGGCCCAAGACCTGGTTGTTTTACAACTCCTGCCAGGATATCCTCAAAGTTCAAGATTGGAATGCCATATGCTTCACCATCAAATTTTTTGTTTTCGATAGCGTCGATCATTTTGGTAAAACTGTGAACTGTTAAATCCGCAGAAAGTTTACCGTTACCGATTATGTATTCTCCTGTTGGATCCACGTCACAACCGTGTGGGGATTTTGGAGTAGGCAAGAAATATACTGCTCCAGGAACATCCATTGGGTTTACCGTAAGAACCTCATTCATCATAGTGGAAGTAGCAGTGTGGGTGTGTTCATCGCGTACGTTGTGCGCATATTTTGCAGGCACCATTTTTCCGCCACCATTATTTACATATTCCTCAATTTTTTTCCAGTTTACAGCAGCGATAAAATCCTTATCGTTTTGTGATGCGTTTACCTCTAGCAAGGAGTGGGCTTCTTCTGTATTATATGTTGTAAAGAAGAACCAGCCGTGGCTTTTGTCACGTCCAGGATGGGAAAGGTCATAGTTAAAACCTGGCATCATCAATTGGAACTTAATGTTCATTCTTCCGGTTTCGGGATGAACACTAATAAAAGTCAAAGATCCTTTAAAGTTTCCTTTATAATCTTTTATGGGCATATCCTTCTGTGGGATTGGCACAGAGAAACGTGTTCCTGCTACCACATATTCGGTATTTTCGGTGATAAAAGACGAACTGTGGTTACCGGCACTGTTAGGGATCTCGATAATTTCCTCGGTCTCAAAGTTTTTCAGATCAAGACGAGCAATTCGAGGGGTATTGTTACCATTGATAAATACCCATCGACCATCCAATTCTCCATTAGTCTGGGAAATATCTGGGTGGTGAGAATCGTCCCAAGGCACAAATCCGTACGATGTGTTTAGCATGGGTTTTGTTTCCTCGGTATAACCGTATCCATTCTCAGGGTTTTGTGAGAATACAGGAAGCACTTTTAACAGACGTCCAGAGGGCAATCCGTAAACTCCTAATTGTCCGCTGAAGCCACCGGACATAAAGGCGTAGAATTCATCGTGCTCTCCGGGAGCTACATACACCCTTTCAGCAGCGTTGCTGGCCAAGCCACCTTGTCCACCTTTTTTTGCTTTGTTTCGTCCTCCGTCATTACAACTTACCAATCCGGCAACCATAATCAGGGAGATTAAAATATTAATTGATTTTCTCATTACTACTTTTATTTAAATTATAAATGATTTATGATTAGTTTGCCGGTAAGATTACTTTATCCACAACGTGCACAATACCGTTGCCAGCGGGAATACTTGCCAAAATTTTTGCTCCTCCCACATACACATCGTCACCTTTTACTTCAACTGTGGCATCAGTTCCATCTGCCTGTCCAACTTTTTTGAACTTCTTTAGAAATTCCTTGGAATAATTGCCTGGGGTAACGTGATGCTTAAGGATGAGCGCCAATTGATCTTTATTTTCAGGCTTCAGCAACTCTTCTACCGTTCCTGCGGGAAGCGCATCAAAAGCGGCATTGGAAGGCGCAAAAACCATTAGAGGTCCGGCATTTACCAAGGCATTTTCCAAATTGGCAGCCTGAACAGCGGCAACTAAAGTGGTGTGGTCTGGAGAGCCAATTGCAATATGAAGGACGGTCGGTTCCGATTCGTCATTCTGAATGAATGCCTGCCCCTGTTTTGCAGCGGCTTCATTTGTTACGGAATTTCCTTCCAGGGTTCCGTTCCCTTCGGTATTTGCTTCGTTTTTACAAGCTGAGAACGCAAGTAATCCAACAGAAACAAACAGCAGTTTGCGAGTTGTTTTCATCTTACTTTTGGTTGTTAAACCCTTGCGAAGGGTTGAGCTTCGCAAGGGCGGTTAGGTTATATATCAAAAATTAAAGGGTCCTAAAATATTCCAGAACTTCTCTGGCTTGTTGCTCTGTCAAATGCTGGTTGGCCATTGGCGAACCATTGAATTCCAATAAAAGTGCGTGGGCAAGAGGGTCATTTTTGGTCATTCCCTCGGGATCTAGAATCATGTTCATAACCCATTCCGGAGTTCTTCTTTCCAAAACACCCTTAGGAGCTGGACCGATAAATTTCTTGTCCGGTTTATGACAAGCGGTACAGTTGGCCTTAAAAATCTCACTTCCCTTTGCAGCCATAGCTTCATCGATGGTGGCGCTCAGTTCTACATTTTTGATTGGGCCCACACCTTTATTAGTCAAATCAACTTGTTCCGAAGGTTTAACATCGGAAGTGGTAGTTGTCTCTTTCGGGGCTTCCGTTTTAGGTGCGCCAAGGGTTATTGGAGCATCCGATTTTTTTTCTTCTTTTCCACCACAACCTACCAAGGCTATGATTGCAATTGCAGCGAGTGATTTAAGTAAATGTTTCATAGTTGTTTTTAGTATTAATTTTGATTTATAAGACAAAACTACTTAGTCATGGATTGTTAAGAAATGATTTCCGTCATATATCGGACTAATTTATCTCTTTAGCTCTCAACTGAGGAAACCATCTTTTGCCTCCAATCCTTAGGCAAAGATGGTGTGCATTTCCATGTTAAAATATGATGGTTATCATACCTTCTAGGCGAAAATTAAAAGTATTAGGTCCATGCGAGCTAATAAGGAAATAAAAAATGAATTGGGAGGCACTTTCATTAACCCTCGAACAGCCAGTTTTGACATTTATCTTGTTATATTTGTTGAGGCCTCGTTTTAAATAACACGGGATTTTATCAATAAAAAATTTAACTCAAAATATTTATTATGAAAAAAATTATAATGAGCGCTGCTTTGATGGCAACAATTTTATTAGGATGTAAAGATGCGAACCAGAAAACGGAAGATCACGATATTGTAGAGAATACAGAAGTAATTATGCCCGGACATGATCAGGAAATTACGGCCGAAAGTTCTTCCTTGGATAATTCCTGGAGAGATGAAATTGTTTTGAACGACGGCAAAAAATGGGTAGCCAATGCCGAAACCAATGAAGGGGTTGACAAGATGTTACAGCTTATAGAAACAGAACATCCCAAAACCGTTGAACAATATCATACCCTGGCCTCTAAGTTAAACGATGAAAAAAACTATGTGGTAAAAAAATGCACTATGGAAGGACCTTCGCACGATAACCTGCACATCTTTCTGCACCCCTTGATAGAAAAAATTGAAGCGCTGCAGTCGGTTTCCACGGTAGATGAAGGAGCTGATATGACAATGCGTATAAAGGAAAACTTGGAAGCGTATAAAAACTATTTCGAATAACCCGAAATTCTTTTTTAAGCTCAAAGGATAGGGAGATGCAATTATTTCCCTATCCTTTTTTTGTGTTTATTGGGTTTTAAACGGGAAAAATCCAGAGATCAATGAACGGTGGATCCGATAATTAACATTGATTTCCAATTAATTGGAGAGTCACTTTGAGCATAGTGGAAAGTCTTGTATGTAACGGCTTAATTATTTAGGACGCTATTGATTACAATCCATAAAACTCATTTGAAGATTGCCAGCAATTAATCATTTTCTCATTTATTACAAGAATGAGGGATTTTCTTTAAAAAATAATATTCAATTCAGATTTTAAATTAAAAACACGCTAACTTTAAGTAATGAATGGAAATTGACCAGCGCATATAATATCTCCAATCTACATTCAGATGTGCGATTAATTAAATTGCTATTCAATAAAACCTACTTTGATGGCAGTAGTTATCATTTTAATATTTGTTGTAGGCTATTTGGCCATCGCTTTTGAAGGGCCCCTCGAACTAAACAAAACCGTTACAGCCTTATTAATGGCAAGTCTTATTTGGGTGATCCTAGCTATGGGGTTTTCCCGAAATTGGTTTGATATAATAAATCCTCATGGGGAAACCATCGATCTTCTACTCGGAGGAGATAACGCTCGAGAGGGTTTTAAGGCAACCTTGCTGCATCATTTTGGTGCTACCTCGGAAATATTGGTTTTTTTAATTGGAGCTATGACCATTGTGGAAATTATGGACATCCACAACGCCTTCGAAATACTGAAACAGGCCATCAAGACAAAAAGCAAAATCAAGTTGCTCTGGATTGTTGGGGTCATTGGATTTTTGTTGTCGTCGGTTATTGATAATTTAACCGCAACTATTGTTTTGGTAACACTCATTCAAAAGTTGGTTCCCAACAATAAGGAGAGAATTTGGTACGCTTCTCTCATTGTTATAGCTACCAATGCCGGCGGAGCTTGGTCGCCTATTGGCGATGTAACCACAATTATGTTGTGGATTGCCAATAAGATTACCGCGCTCGGACTAATTATGTATGTAATTATTCCTTCCATTGTTTGTTTTGCGGTGCCCTTTATTATTGCGAGCTATTTACCGATTTTCAAAGGAAAACTTTCTGTTTCAACAGAACAATTAAAAGATAACAATCTTTACAGTACCAGCAGGATCATCCTATTCTTAGGATTGGGAATGATAATATTTGTACCCATATTCAAAACCCTTACCGACCTCCCACCCTATTTTGGAATGATGTTCTCCCTCGCAATCGTGTGGATGGTATCGGAATATCTCCAGCCCAATGAAAAACTGAACGATTATAATCCTATGCCACCAACCAGTACTGCACTCACCCGGATTGACATGCCCAGCATTCTTTTTTTCTTGGGTATTCTAATGGCGGTATCGGGATTGGAAACCTTGGTTTTTGGTGTAATTGATGGCCAAAGTGTAGGAACTTTGCGTTATACGGCCGAAATATTGCAACATGCTATTCCCAATGATGATATTGTGGTGCTTCTTCTGGGTGTTTTATCCGCAGTAATAGATAACGTACCTTTAGTTGCAGCCACTATGGGAATGTATGATTATCCCTTGGATGCAGGAATCTGGCATTTTATCGCCTATAGTGGAGGTACGGGTGGAAGCATGCTTATTATAGGATCAGCCGCCGGAGTTGCCGCCATGGGTATGGAGCATATCGATTTTATATGGTATTTTAAAAAGATAAGTTGGCTCGCTTTTTTAGGTTTTATTACGGGATCAGGCATCTTTTTGCTCATTTCCCATCCTTTTCAATAGCACCAAAAATCAAAAGAGAAAGTTGATAAGATTGTTACAACTATAATTCCACCTGTAAGTGAATATTAATTTTAGTCATCGGAATCGTGAAGAGCCATAATGGGTACGGTGGCATGTACGCCAAGCTTTTTAACCAGTGGGTTGGAGAATACGCTGCCAAAAAACCAATGTTTGCTGTTCACAAAAGCGATCATCCCGCTCTTTCTTTGATCGACAAAGGAAAGAACACCTTCCTTTACGCCCACCTTTTCCATCCAATGAAATCCTAGAGGCAGGTCTTTAAAATAGGTTTCCAATTGTTTACGGTTTTCCCGTTGTTTTTCAGAGAGATCACTTTCTTTACCGATATGTAGAATTTGAATGGCCGAATTTTCCAGTCGGGCCAAATCGATCAGTACGCCCATTTCCCTATCATTATAGATGCTCTTGAAATTTGTTGGAAAAACAATTTCCTTTAGACGCTTATATGAAATGGTTCGGGGAATTGCCAAAACGGGACATTCGCGTATGTTCTCCATTACATTTACAGAATTTCTTCCATAAGCCACATCTTTATCATCGGTAACCCCACGGGTTCCCATAATCACCAAATCTATTTTCTCTCTTTTTACTTTTTCTTCCAATAGGTCAATAATAGTCCCAAATTTCTGATCATATTTTATGGTGTGACCGGGATTGTCCATTACCATGGAAAGCTTTGCTTTCAATCGTGCCATTTCTTCTTCACTTTTTCGGGCAACCTCGTCATATTCAAATGGCTCCGGCTCGGGATACATAATATTTCCCTGCGCGGACCGCGCTAAAAAGTAGGAATGAAAAATATGAAATGTACAGTGATCATTTTTGAATAATTCAAAAGCGTACATAATGGCGTTGTAAGCATTTTTGGAGTAATCGGTAGGAATTAGAATCTGTTTTTGCATATCGATTTAATATTTAACAATATCCGATAAAATATAATCAAAAAATGTGTTCTACAAGAATTTCGAGTTATATTATTTTAATGGGAATTACCAAGGTGGGCACATGGGCGTGCTTACCTACGCGACTCACAACCGGTTCGCGGAAAAGCGCCTTAACAAAGGTATGCTTATGATATGCGAGCGCCAATAGATCCATTCCTTTTGCGTCTATAAAATGGTGCAATGTTTTTGATACATTGCCATCTTTGGGAAGAAAATGGAATTCGGTGTCATATTCGGAAAGATCATTACTAAAATGTTCCATATTTTCCTTTTGCTGTAGGGTTAGCTCATTTTGGAGTCCCACGTGGACAATATGTATCTGTGAATCGAAGTGCCGTACCAATCTGATAATGGGTTTCAATTTGGACAATTGGAAAAACTCATTGAAATCTGTTGCAAAAGCAATGTTGGAAGGCACAACAAAATCCACTCGTTCGGGAACTACAAGTAGTGGACAGCCTTGAATATTTTGAATTATCTTGGAAGTTGTACTTCCCATAAGGACTTCTTCCGCGGCTGTACGCCCTTTGCTGCCCACAACAACCAGATCCATTCCTTCCGATGTTATCAACGTGTTAATGGTTCGGGTCAAAGGAGCCGGTGTTGAAACTACGTCATACCTATGGGCGCTATTATTTACATCTCTTTCAATACGGTGTACAAGTTGCTTTCCTTCCTCCTTGGAAATTTGAAACAATTTTTCAATCACTACGTTGGAACGGCCAACATCCACCCTACTGGTCAATTTGCTTACTTCATCCTCAAAGGAGTGTAAAATGGTGAACTGAGTGGTTTCCTCGGCAAATAATTTTGAAACATAAAACAATGCAGCATAGGCATTGTTTGAAAAGTCGGTAGGTACTAGTATATTTTTCATTAATGGGATATTATAATGAGACTTAACGTGGCAAATTCTGCATTACCAAAAAAGGAATGTCAATATGCAAACCTATTTTTTCAATGGTAGATTGATATAAAATATTTTCCAGATAGGAGTGACGTGTATTTACCATTACCAACATATCCACATCACTTTGGTCGAGTTGCTCGTTTATGGCCGTGGCAATATCACTTTCATTTTTATGTATAAAATTCACTCGGTTTTCAGTAAAGGAGGCCTCCAAAAAGGCCTTATTATCCTGCTGGCGCAAGGAGAGGTCAAGAAACCTTGAAACATAGAGCAAGTCTATTTTGGCAGCAAAGCATTTAGCCAATGTGGATAGAAGTTTTAATTCCCTACGCTTATAAGGCAAAAGAAAATCGGTTGGAAACAGAATATGTTTGGGATGCACTTGGGAATAGACTGATGGGATGGCCAAAACGGGACATTTCACATATTTGATCACTTGGAGGGTATTACTGCCAAAAGTCAAGTTTCTATCAGCAGTTTTTCCCTTTGTACCCATTACCACAACATCAATATTTTCTTTTTCAACCCAATCGTTTACGCAGTCAACCAACATACCAAACTCCGCTATTGGTTGTACCTTATGCTTCGGATTGGGCGAAAATTTAATTACTTTTTCTTTGAGGGAATTAAGGGAACCTTCAGCCGCTTGGCACACCTTATTTCTTAAATCCTCAAATGGTGTATCTGGATGTTGCCGTTTGATATCATATACCTCATCCGCATATGCGTGTAATAAGTAAATCTCGCAGGGGCCATGTTTAAAGTGCTCCGTGGCATACTTGATCGCATTCATGGAATTTTCTGAAAAATCCGTAGGGATGAGTATTTTGCGCATTTCAATTTCTTTAGGTTAAGTGTAAAGGTAAGGATTCATGATTGTGAAAACTATGATAATTATCAACAGGATGGGACACATTTAGGCAAGCTTTAAGAATATTGCCAAACCCTATTTCGTAAATTTAGGAGAACTATATATAATAGATCACGTTTAGGATAGGTTTTCCTTGCCGATCTATAAATAGCATATTATGAAAGTATCCGCTATAACATTTTTACTTATTGCCGTTACTGTTATTTTAGTAACCGTGGCAATATTTGCAGCCATGGGTTTTCCCTTTGCCTGGGTTTTTTATCTAACGGTCTTTGGGGAGGCAATATGGATTTACAGTGTCTATAAAGTACTTACCGACCATTATACAACCAAAAAAACTTTTAAGGATTTCTATGAGGATCATCCAATTGGGAAAGAAGAACGGTATCTTCATAAATATGAAAAGGAGTAGTAATTTTTTGATATAAGTCCCAGTTCAATTTTATTGTGAACCAAAAAAGGGATTCTTTATTCGTGGAGCACCAAAAAAGGGATTTCGGTATGATAGTTAAAGCCACCAGTACTTGGTCGCAACATTAATCTTTGAATAAAATTCAGGTTTTTTGCCACCAGTGCGACTACGCTAATTTCCCAAGTGTCTACAAATTCCTGAATTCCGGACTCGACGTTCTTGTTCTCCAAAAAATGAAAACTATGCCGGGTATCCTTAAAAAAATAATGTAAAAATCCCTTATTATCTGTCTGCGCTAAATTGAGTTTAGCATTTTGGGGCCGTATGTGAAGCACACGTAAAGGCGAATTGTGCAGATTCAAAGCTTGGGAAAGTGTATTTATCACCCGGTTTCTATAGATGGAATTATAATCCGTTACAAAAGCTATATTTCGAATTCCATTAAATCGGGCATCTTCCGGTATCACCATAATAGGACACTTTACTTTGGTAATAACGTCATACGTATGACTTCCAATTTCATCGTTTTGCGATCGTGAATCTCCTTTGGTACCCATAAAGATAATATCGATTTCCTGCTCGAGAATATGCCTGCGGATTGCTTCAACAAGCAGCGAATTCTCCTTTAAAGCCGTAAAACTATGTTGTGCGTTGGTACTCGCTTCTTTATAAATCTGTATTTCCTTTAGCAAAAATTGCAAGGAGTTCTCCAATTCCGTTTGTATATTTCCTTCCATCGTTGGCTTTTCCACAGCAGGAGTAGCAAACGGCTGGTCTTTGGCTGAAACATGCAAAAAAAAGAAATTGGTTGGCACTTCAGCAAAATACTCTAAAGCGTACCTAATGGCATTGCGCGAATTCTCTGAGTAATCAGTAGGAATAAGTACGTTTTTCATTTCTTTAGTGCTTTCATCTTCTTAACCCAAAATGAACGACAACAATTTTTGTAATTGCCGAATTATTTTGAACAATTTTTTCCAATGGACGTTTTCTACTTGATGGCAATAGTCTTTTGGGAAAAGCGCGATACTCATCGCACTTGGTTTAGTCGACAAAACTATTGGTATAATCCACGTTAAGAAATGACAAAAATCAGTTTTAAAATAAATGCCGAGAAAGTAGAGAAAAAACAGAAACTCTTACTACTCCATTTCCTGAAGTCCTTGAATGTCGAGGATGTGGATATTCCTTCCCTCTATTTCTATCAATCCGTCTTTTTTAAAATCAGAGAGTGTTCTAATCAGGGATTCCGTAGCGATACCCGCGGTAGTGGCCAGATCGATACGGGAAATACGAATGGGCGCATCGGGCTTGGTATCCATAACTTCCACAAATTGGAGTATGGTGGCAGCTGTTTTTTTACGGACCGAACTGTATGCCATCCGTAGCAATTGGTTTTTTACCTCGGTGAGGTTATCGGAAAGAAGATTCATTATCTCCACGGATATCTGCTGACTTTTCTTTAGAATTTCAACCAGATGGTTTTTGGAAATGCTCACTAATTCCGTGGCTTCCACAGCCGTTGCGGTTTCCTTATAACGGATGTTCTCGTCAAAAGCGCTAAAGCCCAAAAAGTCATCGGCTTTATATAAACCGGTTATCAGTTCTTTGGCATTTGTATCCATAACATGCGTTTTTACCACTCCCTGTAAAATAAGATACAAGTTATTGGAATGGTCGCCTTTGTTGTAAATATTTTCTCCTTTTTTGTAGCTGCTTTCCTCGCCTTCATCACAAAAAAAGTTTTTCAACTGATTCAGGTTTTTTGGTATATCGTCAACTTCTTCCTCTCTAGTTCCAGAGGTTCCGCGCTGGGCCAATATACGTGCCTTGGCAAGACGGCTTTCAATGGCACTCATTAATTCCTCTTCATCGAAAGGTTTGGTAAGATAATCATCGGCGCCCAAGTCCATTCCTTTACGGATTTCTTTGTGCTCCGTTTTTGCCGATAAAAATATGAACGGGATTTTGCTTGTGTTCTCTTGCGAATTCATGGCTTCCAGCACGCCATAACCGTCAATCTCTGGCATCATAATATCGCATATAATGATATCCGGCATAGTCTTGCGAGCCTTTTCGATCCCGATTTTACCATTGGGTGCGGTTGTCACTTGATATCCCTCCAACTCCAAAAGTTCAGCGGTATTTTCCCGAAGTGCCGTGTCATCTTCGATAAGCAATATTTTTTTCATCTATTCAGTTGATTTAATAGGTACATAAATGGTAAAAACGCTACCCTTATTTTGTTCGCTTTCAAAGGAAATTTTTCCACCCAAACTCTCCAGATAATTCTTTACGATATTTAAACCGATGCCCGTTCCTTGGTCCAGCAAGGCGTTTTCGGCCCGAAAGTATCTTTTAAATATAAATTTCTGGTCGGCTTGAGGAATTCCAATGCCTTCGTCTTTTATTTGAATGGCCAGGAAATCTTTCTGCGGTTCTACCACCACATCAATGGTGGTATATTCGGAAGAGTATTTTATGGCGTTGTTGATAAGGTTAGTCAATGACAATTCGAGGATTTTCTCGTCAAAAATGAGATCGATATCATCAATATTATCTGGATAAATAATTCTCTGCCCCTCCTTAAGTAGCATATTGGCATTGTAAATCACTTCGTTTACCACTTTGCTCAAAGGAAAACGCTCTACTTTAAAATTCGCTTTTCCAGATTCCAAGCGTTCTATGGAAAGAAAATCATTTAATATATTGTTTAGGTATTTCACCTTACTAATAATGGTTTTCAGGTGTTTATCCCTTTTGTCCTGTTGTTCGGTCAATGTATATTTTGAAATCAAAGTTGCCGAAGTAAGAATCCCGCTTAATGGAGTCTTGAACTCATGGGAAACGAGAGATAGGAATTTTGTCTTTAACTCACCCAATTCCCTTTCCTTTCTAAGGGATTCGGAAATTTTATGTTCTGCCTTTTCCCGCCTATTGACCTCCGCTTTTAGTTCGGTAATGCTTTTTACTAGATCGGCGGTACGCTGCTCAATCTTTTGTTCCAGCAAGGTATTGAGCTCCACAATCTCTATTTCCTGTCTCTTGCGTACGGTAATATCCGTAATCAAAGCCATTACGTATTTGGAGCCGCTTATGGTAAACGGATTGAGACCGGCCTCAACGGGGAAAACACTGCCATCCTTACGTTTGGCATATAGATCGCGGCCGTGACCCATTTGCCGCGGATCGTTTTTTTTCATGTACTCCGAAGCGCTCTTAGTGTGGCTATGGTGGTAATTTGAAGGAATGAGTACATTTAAATTCTCGCCAATAAGTTCTCCGGAGGCATACCCAAACATCCTATCCGCTGCATCGTTGGAAGTGACTATTTCCTGGGCATGGTTAACGATTACGATACCTTCTGAAATAGCTTCAGAAAGGATTCTGAATATGCTGTCTTTTTTTTCTTCTAAAACCTTCACGCGCCAAAAATAACCATTTTATTGATTTTTACCGAACTGATTTATATCATAATCCGAACCGATTTATCAACTTAGTTTTACCTCGAACAACAAAGGCTTGATAATGTATATGGAAAAAACCGAGAAACCCCAATTGCTGTTTTATCAAAAACTGGGCGAACTCTTTTATGCCGTGGCTGCTACGGAATGTGCGGTAGGCGATGCCGAATACAGTTCGCTAAAGATTATAATAGCAGAAAAGTGGAAAAATCTCCACGGTTTCCACGATGTTTGCCTTGCCGAGGCTGCCTCCCAGATGAATATTGTTTTTGAATGGTTTGATTATGATCATCTTGATGCCGATGACTGCTTCGATAATTTTGCGGATTACTTCATTGAAAACCCAAACCTTTTTACCGAAGAAAGGAAAAAATTGATTTGGGAAACCTCCCAAACCATTGCCGCCATTTTTGCGGGCAATAAAAAATGTGAAGAAATCATGTTGGGCAAATTGAAAGCCCTACTTAGCAAAAATTAAAATTACAGAAATTCTACCCATTTCCACTTTCTCTGGATCTTGAAAGCAATAGGTTGAAATTTCATTTTTCCATACTCAATTAGTTTCATTAATTTTATATTGAGGTCTGAGCTCATAAAATTGAAAGTTGGTTAACCCGCTTATCGGTTTTATTTTTCATCGGCTCTAAAAACCTGTTTAAAGAACATAAAATGCAAGAAATTATGAAGAGCAATTTCAACGATATAATAAATTCCGAAGTGCCCGTATTGGTAGATTTTTTTGCGGACTGGTGTGGCCCCTGCAAAATGCTTGCACCTATTTTGCACGAAGTAAAATCGGAACTGGGCGACAATGTTAAGATCGTAAAAATCGATGTGGACAAAAACCAACCTTTGGCGGCACAATTTCAGGTGCGTGGAGTGCCTACTCTTGTTCTGTTCCAAAATGGAAAGCAATTATGGAGACAGAGCGGTGTGCTTCAAAAAAACGATTTGGTGTCAATCATCAACCAACATAAAAAGTAATCTTGAATAAGTATATAGATCATACGTTGTTAAAGGCTACGGCTACTTCCGAAGATATTATACAACTTTGTCAGCAAGCGAAACAGCATAATTTTTATGCCGTTTGCATAAATGGCTGCTATGTTTCCCTGGCCAAAAAACACTTAAAAGATTCCGCTATTAAAATTGCCTCGGTGGTTGGATTTCCATTGGGGGCATCGGCTTCCGATATAAAGGTAATGGAGGCAAAATTGGCAGTTGAACTAGGTGCCGATGAAATTGATATGGTTATAAACATTGGTTTTTTGAAGAACGGCCGGAAAAAGGAAGTTCTGGAAGAAATCCAAGAAATTAAAGATGCTATTGGCATAAAAATCCTGAAAGTGATACTGGAAGTCTGCTATCTTTCCGATGAAGAAATACGGGTAGGTTGCCAATTGGCTAAAAAGGCAGGTGCCGATTACGTAAAAACATCAACAGGCTTTGGAACAAGGGGCGCCACCGTACAAGCTGTAAAGATTATGCTGGAGGAGGTAGGCGGAACTATGAAGGTTAAAGCAGCCGGAGGTATAAGGAATATCAAAACCGCGCAGCGTTATATTAAAATGGGCGTAAGCCGGATTGGCACTTCGTCAGGGATCCAAATTGTTGCCGGTGACCCAAAAACAGATTTTGATGAGCACACATATTGAGGCCAAGCCGGGAGAAATTGCAGAATCGGTATTACTTCCAGGTGATCCTCTGCGCGCCAAATGGATTGCGGAAAACTTTTTGGAAAATCCCAGCTGCTATAACAATGTACGCGGCATGCTTGGTTTTACGGGAACATTTAATGGCAAGCCAATTTCAGTCCAAGGAACGGGAATGGGAATTCCCTCGGCGTTGATTTATTGCCATGAACTGGTAAACAATTACAATGTAAAGAATTTGATACGGGTTGGTTCAGCCGGCAGTTTCCAGAAAGAAATCCAACTAAGGGATATAGTACTGGCAATGGCAGCTTCAACCAACTCCGCGATAAACCTAAATAGGTTTCCAAATTCAAACTTTTCTCCTACTGCGGATTTTGGACTTTTTTGGAAGGCGGTAAAGTATGCCGAAGAGAATAATATTCCGGTAAAAGCTGGGAATGTACTTTCCACAGATCAATTTTATGAAGATTATTCTGAAAACTACAAAAAATGGGCGGCATTTGGAGTGCTTTGCGTAGAAATGGAAGCGGCCGCCCTTTATTCTATTGCGGCACAATACCAGGTAAAGGCGCTTGCCGTGCTTACAATATCCGATTCTCTGGTAAGTGGTGAATTCATCTCATTTAAGGAGCGGGAAAAGAGTTTTTCCCAGATGATTGAAATTGCCTTAAATACCTTAATGTAGAAGAAAATGGAAGTAGGAAGTTTTATTTTGGTAATATAATTTAAACTTTATAGGCTTATTTTAGGCCTTCAAAAATTCGGGATTTATTCCCATTAATTCCCTTTACATTTTATTAAGAAGCACGACTTTATCCTGCCTTAATCCATTCTCCAACTTGGACTGATTTTAGTAGATTCAAATGAATTAAAAAAGCAGGAACCAAAAATATGATTCCTGCTTTAGGCGTTAATTGAAGTCGATAGCCAATTAACTATACTTTGAACGTCATTACTGGCAAATCCGAATGATTGACTACATCCTCCCCTATACTACCCGAGAAAAAATGCGCCAATCCCTGTCTTCCTTGAGTAGGCAAGGCAATAAGATCGGCATTCGCTACTTGGCTATAGGCAAAAATTCCTGCTTCCACGGAGTAGTCATTGTATTGTACCACACTATTTAAGGTTTTTAGCGGGTTGGGATCGTTTACATCTGTTAAAAACTTGAGTATTCGTTTTTCAATCTCGCGGGTGCTTCTAAAGTCTCCGGCAAGGTTGATGTAGAGCAACTGCATTTTCATTCCCATTAAGTCGAAAATGCGTTTAGCTCGCTGATAAGGACCTCTGGCATTATCAAGGAAATCACAGGCAAAAATTGCAGATTTCGGTTTAAAGTTTTCTGAACGATGTTTGATTACCAAAACTGGAATCTCAGAGGTTCTAACCACTTTTTCCGTATTACTACCCACAAATACCTCTTGAAAACCAGTAGTGCCGTGGGATCCCATCACAATAAGATCAATATCCATTTCCTTGGCTATATCATTGATCTCACTAAAGTTAGTGTAATTATGGACCGCTTCGGTCACTTTTACATCCTTTAGGTAATCCTTGTCGAATAAATCGGCAAACTGTTTTTCGGCCAATTTCATATAATAAAGGGCTTCAAAAACCTCTTTGGTTTGATTTTTTGTCAGCACAGCATCGTTAAGCCCCATCATGTGAAGGGCAACAATCTCAGCATCCTGCTCTTTGGCAATTTCTGCAGCTACTTCAAGGGCGTATTCGGAATGACGAGAGAAATCTACAGGGACCAATATCTTTTTCATAGAAACAATTTTAATGGGTTATCATTTTAGCTTTTCTTTTTTGCAATTGTCTTTCCAGATCAAGAATTGCTTCCTTAGCCGCAGCTTCAAATGTTTCCTGGGTAGAAGTCACAAATAATTTTGGGCCGGGAATGCTGAGTTCAATTTCGCATATATTCCCCATTCCATAAACGTTATTCTCCATCTTAAAGCTCACATCGGCACGGATTATCCAATCATACTTGGCCGCAACCTTTTCGAGTCCTTTTTCAACATATTCGTTCATCGCCTCACTCGTAGGCATTTTCACGTACTGAATGTTTATTGTCATAATAATATCGATTGGTTAATTATTTCAAATATATCCCTTATTTATGGGTTATAAAATGAGAGATGTCATATTCATCCCGATATCGATGCAACGACAATTAAAACATCTATAATTTTTTCACTTCCCCCTATCAATTATACAATATAACCTACGATATGAAAAAACCTCATCACAGTAAAAATGATTTGTTTCTTTCGAATTATTTATAATTTTTCCTTCCAATCAAATAATAGACCAAGACAAGACCAATAAAGTCAAAACGGTAGAAACAATGGTACCTCCCATTAAGGAAATTGCCAGCCCTAAAGTCATCCTCATATTCGGGTTGGTTGAGGTATAATTCATTGAGAGTAAATCCGGCCGGAAGTTCAATATTCCCCAATTTATCAGTCATCCCCCAAAATTGCGTAAACCGGACTTTCCAGTTTCCCAGCCATATCGGCCAAAACATATACAACACGTTTTTGGTTTTTTCGGTAAATGCTCTTATCGCGGATATTTTCCTGAATGTCCACCAAGCCTAAGGTGGTTCCTTCAGTCATATCGATCACTACCTGCATTTCATTTGCATTGTCAAAAGGGAGCATTTTGACGGCTACCGAATTGGTAAAAAAAAAGTATTACCGAACCCAAAAGCATTAAAACCGTAATCCCGGGAAATAAATAGCGGATTTTTCGAGCAACAAAAAAAGCACTGCCGGTATTGAAAACATTTCCATTTTTGAGAGATTTTTGTGCAAACATACATCTTCACATCAATACCAATTAGAAACTTATGTTACCAAAGGAAAAAGACCACCGGTACGGTAAAGGAGTAAAAACTCAACAATGATGAACAGGAAATGAAATTGAATTCTTTATTCAAATAAGTAGAATTTCGGATAAATCGACAGTAAAGTGGAAATTAACTTGAATACCTTATTGCAGCTGTAAACCAATGTTTTGAGTTCAAAATTAATCAACAACAACTTTAAACAACTTTCTTTCAAAGTCTTTGGACAAAGCTTCAACCAAGTACAGTCCTGATGCAAATCCGGAAAAGTCAAGGGTATAGTTGAAAGCACCCTTGGGTTCAACAGTAATTAATTTTTTCCCTTGAAGATCGAATATTGCTACACTTTTTAAATTTTGGGTATTGTACATTTCACATATCCCGTTTTTAACGAGAGTATTCATTTTCAGGTTAGGAAGTTGCTCCTGATTTTGAATGTTGAGTATTAAGGGTTCGCATTTGGAAATAGAATCCATATTGGAATAAAACAGCTCGGCATTTTTAAAGAAACAACTTAGCTGCCCGGCGCCATTGATATCCGGAAATCCACCGGGAGCGTTGATCAAGGATAGCGAACCTACTCCCTCTACCCAGGTTGCAGGCGTGTTTGAAATGGTGTTGGAAGCTGATGGAGAAAGATAAAAATGCCTATAATAATTACCGTCCTCAAGCGGTTGTGGGATAATGGAATCTACGGTATAGAAACCTGCATCGGCGGGAAATGGACTGATGGGATTTTTGATGTCGATAGAATCGCCTGTATTTAAGGCAAAATCATATAGAAGATATTCGGGATTATTTTCCCGTGTGGCCAACTTCATATATATTTTTTTTGTTTCTACATTTTCACGGAGTAAAAAAGTGCGTGAAATGTAATGGAACCCATCAAGTATTTTGTAGGAAGTATTTTCAACAAGAGTATCTCCGTCTGTATAATATATATCCGTATAACATCCATTATAACAACTTGTTAAGTGCCATTCATTAAAGTTATCCAATAAGGGTTTATAATCTTGAGCCGACAAGCTTAATACCGAAATCAGCATCCCAAACAACGTATAGTTTTTCATTAAATTCTTTTTTTTAATCAGGTTAAAGGACGGAGTTTTCCATATCGAATGCTAAACCGATATAGGTGTTATTGTTAAACTGGAATTCGTCAATAATTTCCCATCCCAATTTTTTGGTGTGGGCTTTTTCGGAAATCGTATTGACCTTGTTGATAAAAGTAAAAGAAATGGGATATTTCTCCTTAAAAACGAGGCGCATCGTTTCAAAAATTTGGTTGATTATTCCTTGTCCCCTATACTCTTGGTCAATACAAATGGGTCCATATTGGAAACTGTTATCGGTTGTAATTTCCTTTCCACGGAAGGACAATTGCGGAAATCGGGAAACCATGAAATTAAAGATTTCCCATTGTTCGAAGTATTTCCAACTGCCCGCAAAAACATAGGCAATTATGATATCGTTGTTTAAAGCGATAAAAAGCCCGTCCTGTTTTAATATTTCTTCTATTTGAGCAGTGGTAAAAGGGGTTGTGACAAAACCTGCTTTCCGTTCGTCTTTCGACAGATTTCTAAAGAGATATTTATCCTGAAGCGATAATATTCCGGGAATATCTTTGTGGGTAGCAAGTCTGGTCGAAATCATATAATTACAGTTTGGGCGTTATAAAATTCATGCCGTAGTCTATATTGTATTAAAACTTCAATTTTATTTTTTGTTTGACGGGTGAGAACAAAAATATCCCTTAAAAATGGATATTAAGATTTTTGAAACACTACTATACAGCCAAAGATATTTGAAAATATCCCAAAAATGTTACCTTTGAAGCGGTGAAATCAAAAAAACACATAGCAATTTTCTTGACAGGGCTATTTCTGTTAAATTTTTTTGTGCTTCATTCAAGCTCTTTTTTTGGACTTGTTGCAGGTGCAAATATTAACGTAATAAATCCCTTCTGTAAAAAGACAACAGCTTTCAACACAAAGGACAATCATGATTCCGTGGATTATCACGTGGATCAGACGTGGGAAATTCCAGCGGTCTGCACCACTTTCTACAATTTAAATCAAGCGCAATTCAGTATAATGGCAACTGAGGACAATTATAGATCCTACCTTTTTAGTGATTTACCTCAACCGCAATTATTTTCGGAGCGTTTCTACATTCCTCCACGCGTATAATTTCCCGGCCAGGTGCCATTATCTTTAATTTACCGTTCAATCTTCAAGGATTTTTAAAATCCTCATTTACCTCCTTATGGATTTTTTAAAATCTTTCGGGGCAAAGAATACGGTATTAATGCCTGGCTTATTACGTTGTAAAAAATTGAAGTAACCATTTAATATATATAAATAATCAGTATTTGTCCGATGAAAGTAGCAGGACCACTTCGCCTCAAGAACCTAGCCTGCCTGTCATGGGGGAGCCAAGACTAAATAGTAAAGCATTGAAATTATAGCTTTTGGGATTTAAAGGAAGATGAAATTGTGATATCCAGTTTTGTTTTTGAACAAATTGAAAAAGATGGTCTTTTTTTTTGCACTTCTCGAAAGTCTTTATTGGCTTATCTATTAAGGAGCTCATCCAATATTAATCGGACAACAATAAAAGATAATATCATGAATAAAAAACTCAAAAAAAATATAATTGAATATGGAATTTTCGCCCTAATAATTATGGGTGTTTACCTTTCAGGAGCCCACACCGAATTGATCGGCTTTGCACAGCGGGGCTTGTTGGCCACGGGTGCCATGGGTCCGAATTTGGAACAAGTGGAAAACATATCGGATGGTGTGGAGAATCCTGTTACGAAGGCCGATTTTGGACTAAAATTAATCAGCAGCAAAGGCGAAAAAGTAACGCTGGAGCAATATCGTGGCAAGGTAATTTTCATTAATATTTGGGCCACTTGGTGTCCCCCGTGCATTGCTGAAATGCCCAGTATTAACGCAATGTACAATGACATTGACAAAGATAAGGTGGAAGTGCTAATGGTGTCGTTTGATCAGAAGTTTGAGAAGGCAATCCAATTTAGGCAAAAAAAGAATTTTGATTTTGAAGTTTACCAAGTGGATGGCAGAATTCCGCAAATGTACAGCACACAAAGCATCCCCACTACCTTTGTCATCGATTCCAAAGGCAATCTGGCGTTTACCCATATGGGAATGGCGGATTATAATCGTGAAGACTTTAAGGCCTTTCTAAAAAGTCTATAGACGGACCGTATAAAAATAAATCCGGATTTACTGAATCTGGCCAGCACAGTACATACGAGCGTTACAATAAGCCTCGTATGTACTTGATCTGGCAGTAAAATTTCGGGAACGTTTAGAAGTTTGATAAATTAAAAACCACTTAAAAAGTCACGCTTTTGCATCTCTACCACGATAAAACGTCAAGTTTATTTTGGGTTTCTAGGAGGGGTAATCATAATATGGGAACGATGGGTATTGGCATCCATTAGCCATGGCATTCCGGGTGCTTGGGGTTTGGTAGGCAAACCTGTGGATTCTCCAGTCATATAGGGTTTGTAGAGTACATAGCGAAGGTTTGAGTCTTTCAATTCACCGGTTTTGGGATCCAGGTCTTCATCCAATGCCGATAAAATATAAACCATTGCGGGCTCCGTAGGCATTTTTAAGGTTCCTTCATCAATTTCTTTTTTGCGTATCGCTCTTTTTTCCTCCTCCGATTTTCCTTCGGCAATAAGGGTTCTTCCCCTTCCCATAAAGGGTTCCAGATCCGCGCCATAACAGGCCACACTTATCCCATCTTTTTTGGGATCGTCCGCCAAGCAGACCAATCCATTATTACCTTCGCGCAGGGTGACCAACTTTCCATCAGGGGCATAACCCAATACTTTGGCGCCATCACGGTACATTTCGGGCGCAGCCAGGACTGCTGTCTTGATCTGTACATCGGCAGGGAGAATTTTCGATTGGGAAAAACCGTAAAAGCCGGTGAGAGTAAAGACTATAAAGAATAGTTTTTTCATAACAAAGATTTTTAAATGATTATTTATATAGATTCATGTAGAGAATTGAAAGAACCAAATTCCAATTTCCAAAAACTAGGATCTAAGAGCCAAGAACCAAGATTCAAACATCAAGATTCACAAGGATTAAAATTCAAAAATAAAATTCGGTGGACTGAGAAACCGATTCCAATTTCTGAAATCAAAGTGACAGGCTTAAGATACGAAATATCTTAGAGAAAACCAGCCAATTATGAGCACCTGTTTCTTATTAAAAACCTGTTTGGGTTTGTTTGTTAATTCTTTCTCCAATTTGTTTTCCCAAGGTAAGGGCATGTCGAACTACATTTTGAACTAGATGGTTGTCATCATTTTTTCTCCAGTTCACAAGCAGATCAACCTTTTCCGATATCGGAATAAAACGGACACCGCCATGGTTGGCGAAAATGAAGGAATAAGGTAAAATTGAAATCCCCAATCCCTGCGCCACCAGGTTTAAGATAAGGCCCCCAAAATCTGTTTCTATATGTGACTTAGGCTGAAATCCTTGCGTGCTAAATATGGTGCGAAGAAGAGAGGCGAAAAAAGTGTTATGGTGCAAGCCGGACAGTATAAAATTCTCTTCCCTTAGACTTTGAAAATCCTCAAAGGTTTCAATGTTCAACCAATGCCCTGCTGGCACAACAATGCATACAGGTTCCGAATATAATAGCAACGACTGTACTTGTGGATGTTTAAAAATATCCCTGCTAAAGGCCACATCAATATGGTAATCCAAAAGCAACTTTTCGTTGCTCGCGTCTGTTGGTTCCTCTAGATTTATCTTTATTTCTGGGAATTCGCAGGTAAAATTCCGCAGCAATTCAGGCAAAAAACTCGACGATATGGAACCTGGATAAGCAAGTGATATCATTTTAAAACTTCCTCGGTCTATTTTCTTTGCTTGGGTATGTGTACGTTCAAATTCATCAAGCAAAACCCGCCATCGCTCTTCCAGAAATTTCCCTGCCTCGGTTAGTTTTACATTTCGCTTGTCCCGTTCAAATAATTGAATATCCAGTTCCTCTTCCAAGGATTGAATATGCCGACTCAAGGAAGATTGGGAAATAAATATTTTTTCAGATGTTTTCCAAAAATGAAGCTCTTGAGCTAAAACCAAAAAATAACGGATTTGTAGAAATGTCATGACTAATCCACTTTTTGCATTAATCAAACAAATATAAATATTTTAATAATCGAACGTGTCCCTTTTCTTTGTATGCTATAATCATAGTGATTTTTGGAAATGGGAATAGAGAACTTTTTGATGTTTGGAATAACTGCCTTGGTGTTTATAATAACTCCTGGATTGGATACCGTATTTGTTTTGAATAAAAGTATAAGCCAAGGAAGATCCTCAGGCGCTTATGCGGCTCTCGGTATTAATGCCGGAGTAATGGTTCACACCCTATTCGCGGCACTTGGTCTTTCATTCCTGATTGCCCAATCCCCTTATGCATATTTAGCCATTAAATATTTGGGAGCAGCTTACATTATCTATATTGGAATTCGCCAACTTATAACGATTGATAAGTCAGGTTCCATGATCTATCCAAATCCAATATCGTCGGTAAAGAGAAACTTTATTTCTGGCTTTTGGACCAATGTATTAAATCCAAAAGTAGCATTATTCTTTTTGGCTTTCTTTCCCCAGTTCATAAATCCGGAACAAATAAAAAATCCCGTTCCATTTTTGATTTTAGGGCTGTCCTATGCTTTAATGGGTGTGGTATGGTATTTATGCCTAAGTTATTTTGCAGGTGCGTTTGCCCAAAAATCGCATAATAATTCCAAAGTCTCCATTTGGATCAATAAAACTTCAGGAGTTCTCTTTATTTTGATGGGCATAGCGATTGCTTTTCAATAGTCTTTTTTAAAATACAAGAAGCCGCTTTAAAAGCGGCTTCTAAATCATTATAAGGCAATCTTAGGTAAAGATTTGTGGCGATTTAGCATACTTCCTCTACCGCCTTTTTGGATTTCCGATAAAGGTAATTGGGATAGATGCTTCTTTTTGCAAAGCGGTTTAATTTATCACTGTTAACCATTTTTTGATACATTTTGCGATCAACTCCAAAATACTCGTAGGTATTTCCATCCAAATATGTTATTTCCAAAACCATTCCTTTGTGCTGAAAATCGGCAATACCCACTTCATTGATGGTGTGGGTGTATTCCTCAAGATTGGCGGCTTTCGTTTCGGGAGCAATGCTCACCAAAAAGTGATATCCATCTATTATTTTGCGACTATTGATTTCCGCTTCTTCCTGCAATGGGTCTCCAGCTTGGAATTTATCCGGATGCCATTCCTTTACCAAATTGCGATAAGCCGTTTTTAAAGTCTTTAATTCTATTTCCTTTTCTACACCGAAAAGTTTCTTGTATTCATTGATGCGTTTCATAAGCTTACCGATTTTTGAGGGCGCGAAAATACAGTTTATAATTGAAAAAAATCCTTTTGGATTGTTATTTATTTAAAAAAGTATTGAATAGAATATTGGAAATTAAACATTTAGGATTTTGATACTGTTATAAATATAATTCTATCGCTTTTTTCTATTGCATCATTATTGGGTGATTGGCCGGGCCGTTGGTGACCGATAATTATTTGTCATAAAAAAACCGCTCCAGGATTTGAAACGGTTTTAGTTTTGTATAATTACGGTCAACTATAATTTATCTCCCATGGCCTCAGAGACGGCGGCGGACAAACGCTTATAAGTACCATTTTCCAATCGCTCCCTGATGGCGGAAAAAGCTTCCAACGTTTCCTGAATATCATCCATATCGTGAGTGGCGGTAGGAATCATTCGCAAAAGGATCAAGCCTTTTGGAATTACAGGATATACTACTATCGAGCAGAAAATTCCGTGGTTTTCACGAAGATCCTTAACAAGTGCCATCGCTTCAGGAATACTTCCCTTAAGATATACGGGGGTAACACAGCTCTGTGTTGTGCCCAGATCAAAACCTCTTTCGCGCAAACCACCTTGAAGGGCATTCACGTTTTCCCATAGTTTTTCCTTAAGCTCGGGCATGGTTCGGATCATATCCAAACGTTTTAAGGCACCTTCCACCAATTGCATTTGTAATGACTTGGCAAACATTTGCGAGCGCAAATTGTATTTAAGGTAATTCATTATTTCCTCATCCCCTGCAATAAAGGCTCCTGTGCTTGCCATTGATTTGGCAAAAGTGGCAAAATAAACATCGATACCGTCTTGGACTCCCTGCTCCTCTCCCGCTCCTGCTCCTGTTTTCCCTAAGGTACCAAAACCGTGGGCATCGTCAACAAAGAAACGGAAATTGTATTTTTTCTTTAATTCGATTATCTCTTTCAATTTTCCCTGCTCTCCGCGCATACCGAAAACCCCTTCAGAAATCAGAAGAATTCCTCCTCCGGTCTTCTCAGCAACCTTGGTGGCCCGCTGAAGGTTTTTCTCGATACTTTCCATATCATTGTGCTTGTAGGTAAATCGCTGGCCCAAATGAAGGCGGACGCCATCAATAATACAAGCGTGCGCATCCACATCATAAACAATTACGTCATCCTTGGAAACCAGGGCATCAATTGTGGAAACCATTCCCTGATATCCAAAATTCAGAAGATAGGCCGCTTCCTTTTTTACGAAAGCAGCAAGTTCGCGTTGCAATTGTTCGTGAAGATCCGTATGTCCGCTCATCATTCGTGCGCCCATAGGATATGCCGATCCCCATTTGGCTCCTGCTTCAGCATCCACTTTGCGAACTTCTGGGTGATTGGCAAGGCCTAGATAATCATTGATACTCCAAGTAACCACATCTTTACCCTTGAATTTCATACGGTTGGAGATGGGACCTTCCAACTTGGGAAATACAAAATAGCCTTCTGCCTGTTCCGCCCATTTACCCAATGGCCCTTTATCCTTATAGATTTTTTCGAATAAGTCTTTCATCAAATATTTTGATTTTTTAAAACGCGACAAAATTAACTAAATATTGCGCAACGGCATAATTTAATTATGATTTGTCATTAAGGTTAAATTAAATTTATTTATTGTTGAAAAAGCACACGATACCGTTTCTTTCAGGAACTACAAAAAACAAGAGCCAGGACCTAGAGCAAAGACCAAAGACCAAAAACTACTTTAGTTATGAGTTATGGGTAATGTTGCCCACCGACTACAGACTACCGACCATAGACCAAAGACCAAAGACCAACGACCAAAGACCAAAAACTACTTTAATTATGAGTTATGGGTGAGGAATAATTAATAATTTTGGGAGTGTTCATTAAAGTGTGTCATCGGTTAAAAATCTATTTTCAAAATAATCTACGAGGTCTCTTCTAACGGATGTCCAGGCGAACATAGTTCCATTCCATCTGGTCTGCGCATTTACTGTGGCAA